>Ga0192244_10009_pt1 | contig 115031 bp, 106 predicted proteins | sample Koala_Koa27_L3_FD_131234 | JGI IMG/M metagenome (GOLD analysis project Ga0192244, IMG submission 131234) | Enriched cells from koala feces incubated with labeled cellulose particles, San Francisco Zoo, California, United States - Koala_Koa2-7_L3 ... | reverse complement strand
ATCTCCACCAAAGGGTGGCAGGATGGTGGAACAGAAGAAGTTTCTTTTTAAAGAAGTAGAAAACATATATTAAATAGTAAGCTAAAAGGATTTATTTTGCTTCTTAAGGACAGGAGCACTGGGGGGGGTGCTCCTGTCTATTATTAAAAAAATATATTCATATACCTGTAAACTGGCTGTCATCCCCGTGACATATGCATATTTTACTTTTGCATACATAAAGAAAAGATTTAAGAAAACCATAGACATGCTGTTAACCAATCCTTAACTCCCTGAATGATATAGGGTAGGATTCCCCGGTTTCAGCCGGGGATTTTTTATATATTTGATGCTTAAAAAATAAATCATCCGATGAAGCAACAGCTGTTTGCCTTTTTTCTCTTCTTTGTGTGTGTCGCCGGCAGGGCGTCTGTGCCTGTGGAAATGCCGGAGTTACAAACTTTATTTGACCGGTATGGAATCGAGGGGTCATTTCTGATCTACGATTTAAAGGAAAACCGGTACCAGGTATATAACCCGGAACGATGTAATACAGCCTTTTGTCCGGCTTCTTCTTTTAAAATACCCAATACCCTGATCGCTCTTGAAACAGGAGTTGTAAACCTGGAAACGATTTTTCCCTGGAACGGGGAAAAAATGCGGTTGAAGGGATGGGAGCAGGATCTGGATATTAGCGGGGCTTTCCGGGTCTCTGCGGTTCCGGTTTATCAGGAAATTGCCCGCCGGATCGGTGTGGAGCGGATGCAGCACTATCTCCGGCTGTTTCATTACGGGGAAATGGATGTACGGGCGGATAATCTGGACGTTTTCTGGCTGGAAGGAGAATCTGCGATCACTTCGTATCAGCAGGTCTATTTCCTAAAACAGCTCTACACCGGTAGTCTGCCAGTGAGTGACCGGGCCATGGAACAAACCCGCCGGATCATGTTGTATGAACAAACAGATCAGTACCGGTTGAGTGGAAAGACAGGTGCGGCAGTTCGTAGCGGAAAAGATATAGCCTGGTTTGTCGGCTGGATAGAAACGGCGGATAACACCTGGATCTTTGCCACCAATACAGGAAAAGAGGAACTCCTGTCCATCGAAAACTTTCTCCAGATCCGGATTGACATCACATGGGAGATCTTGGAAAAGTTAGGAATCATTATACGCTAACTCCCTTACTGAGAGACGGTATAAAACTAACATATAAAAATGAAAAAATAATGGATTGTCAGTTTAGATCCCTAAAGGGGATCCATCAATAGCCCAGGGCCGAGCGAAGCGAGCCCCTGGGTAAGGATCGTCATTTAATAACCTTGCAAAGGTTTCACCTCTGGGCTTTTCCGTATGCAACCCACGTTGGGGTTGTTTTAGGGTGGCTTCTACCCAGGGAATCGCCCTTGGCTCATCCCTGGGCTACTGCTGGATCCCCTTTGGGGATCATTCCTCCTGAATAATTGGAATTTCCATCAGGGATCATTCATCCTCACGGGGTTTGGATTTCCAATCATTTTGGATTTCTATCGGAGATCATGTATCCTGAATGGTTTTGGATTTTCCGACCACTACTAATCCGGAGATTCCTTTCGACGAATACCCCTGACTTCTTTCAGGCTCTTCTGTACCCACCTCTTTTACAGGCCGTAGGCCTATCCTATGTTAGGCCCCAGCAACGCTGGGGTTTGGGTGATACAGAAAATATTTCGCTCCGTAGGAGCAGCATAGTATAAAAATAACGGGAGATAAACCTATTCTTTAGTTTATATAGGATTATGCTGGGCTTCCAGCCCGCAATATAGATTTTCTTATCCACCCCCAGCGTTGCCGGGGCCTAACATAGGATAGGCCTACGGCCTGTAAAAGAGGTGGGTACAGAGGAGCTTTCAGGGGGAGAAAAAAGCCGGATCCCTTACGGAACCCGGCTTTTTTGTTTTGTTCGCATGTATCCAAGATCAATCCACACTTTTTTGTATTTCCTGGATCAGAGTCGCTTTGTCTACTACTTCTGATCTGCGCCAGAGGATCTCTCCGTTTTTAAAAAGGATAAAAGTGGGGATGGATTTGATCTCGTATTGTTGAGTAAGGGTTCTGTGCTCATCAATGTCGATTTTCAGCACGCGGGCATTGTCGTGTTGCTCTGTTCCTAACTGATCTACGATTGGCTCCATCATTTTACAAGGGCTACACCAATTGGTGTGAAAACTTACTAATACAGGCTTATCGCTGTTAGTAAGCTGATTAAATGCTTCCATAAATTTAATTTTCTTCTCTTAGTCCTGACTTTTGTTGATAACCTATAATAAAAATCAAAAAACGATCAAAAAATGATTAAGGGTACAAAGTTATAAATTTCTGCTTTATGTAAAAATAAAATGAATATATAATTCTATAAAATGATAGAACAGTCTGTATAAAAGAAGGTGTCCTCAAAGTGTATATGCTCTTTGACAAAGTTACAGCTTGTAAGCCCGGAGGGCTTGCATGTAAATAACCGCGGGATGCAATCCCGTGGTAGATAGTATCTCCCTACTAAGAACCCCGAAGTGGGTTCAACCCTTTTGGGGTTGATAAGAGGAGAGTCTCTGTCTGCCACGGGATTGCATCCCGCGGTTATTGGCTAAGGCCGATCTGCGATTCACATGTTACCCCTGTTGGGGTAATTACTTATAAATCGTAACTTTTTTAATTTCTCGTTTTACTTTTGGGACACCTCTCAAGGTGTTTAACCTATATCAGGTTTTAATAAAAAAGAGATCAATAGCCTTTGTTTTGTACTAAATTTTTTCCTTTGGCTATTTCATTTGCCGGTATGGGAAATACCTGGTTGACGGACTCGTTGAAACTGCGTGCCGGCCAGGCTTCCATTTCGGTAATGATCATATCGTTTACGGATGTAGGAATCTCGATCCCATTTTTAAGTTGTACCGTATAACCGTACAATAGTTTTTCCACATATTGTTTGGCAACTCCCCAACGGAGGAGGTCCAGCATGCGATGGGAGAATTCCCCGGCCAGTTCACATCTGCGTTCATTCATCAGGTCTTCTTTGGTAGCATTCTTAATTTCCGGTAGATTAGCTCTTCGTCTGACCTGATTGAGTGGGTCGTCTCCGTTTTTTCCCTGCCAGATCAGTGCTTCTGCCTTCATCAACAGAACTTCTGCATATCTCATTACCGGAATATTGAGTGTGGTAGTAGGGTAGTCTCCGTTCGGATTGACCGTCTGACCGATGGCATCTTCCTCTTCAAAAGGCTGCATGTATTTATTGAACTGCATTCCGGAAAGGCTTTCGTTGGAGTAGTAGACCTTTTCCTGGCCCAGAAATCTGAATGTGTCACCTGGTTTCAGGATGGTCACCGGAAGGCGGTCATCTGCCGGGTCGAATGCGTTTAACAGATCGGTGGTTGGAGTGAAATAGCCCCAGCCGTTGTACTCTCCCCAACCTTTGTTTTCCAACATGACCCCCGGAAGAATAGATCCGGATATGGCGGATGACGGAAAAGAAAAAAGATATTCCGGGCTGTAATTGTTGGACGGGCTGAACAGGGCACGGAAGTCACTCACTAACGCATGTGCTCCGGAGTGGATCACTTTGTCGCAGTATTCTACAACCGTAGCATAGGAGGAAGCATCATATTGAGCATCCCATAGGGCTACTTTTGCGATATAGGCCCAGCAGGCGGTTTTGTGTGGGCGTCCGTACTGGCTTTCTCCCCATTCTTTGAATCCGGGCAGGAGCTCTGCGGCTTTTTTGAAGTCGTTGATGCAATAGGCGTAATTCTCTCTTACACTGGCTGCACGGGGAACATCCATTTCTTCAATATCTAATCCCGGTTCCACGATTGGGATCCCTCCGTTTTCACCGTTGTCTCCGTAGTAGGGAGCCAACCAGAAATAGGCCCATGCACGGAAAAAATAGGCCTGTCCGAGGGCTTTGTTTTTTACATCTTCACTGATCTCCATTGCCGGAACATTCAGGATCATATCGTTACAACGTTTGATCAACTGGTACATCACAGGCCAGTTGTCTACTACATCACGGGAATAGTCTGCTATAAAATTTTTCATGGCGGCGCAACCTGCCTGGGTTCTTCCGGTGACAATATCGTCGCTACAGTTGTAGTAGTGCATAAAACCACGTCCTACTATTCCGTCTTCTCCCAGCCAGAAGTAGAGGCCGTCAGCGGCACGTTCCGCATCTGCTGCGGTTTTCCAGAAATTGTCGTTCGCCGGTTCGCCATATTTGTCGTAGGTCAGGAAATCTTCACAACTGGTGAAGAATAGGCTGAGACCTAACACTGCGAGTATGAATTGTATTGTTTTCATATATTGTATATGTGTAATTTTAAAAAATTAAAATGTGAGGTTTAATCCAACGGAGAATACACGTGAAACCGGATAGGTTCCTCCGTCTACTCCTTCATTGCCTACTTCGGGGTCCATACCGGAATAGTTGGTGATCGTGAATAGGTTTTCACCGGTTGCATAGACTCTCAGCAGGGGAGCAGAAGCTACATTTCCGAAAAGGGCTTTCGGGAATGTGTAGCCGACTGTCAGGTTTTTCAGGCGAGCGTAGCTACCGTTTTCAAGGAAGAAATCGGAGACCGTACTGTAGTTCCCGTTGGAGTCGGACATACTGATTAATGGAATGTTGGAATTTTTGTTGTAGTTCCATGCGTCCAGTACATCTTTGGACATATTCCACCCTTGTCCGGCTGCGTAGGTCATCACCTTTACGCCGTTGAATATTTTATTTCCGGCCACTCCCTGTAGGGAGAAACTGAGGTCGATGTTTTTGTAGGCAAATGATCCGTTCAGACCATAGGTCACCTTAGGAGTGTAGCTACCCATAAACTGTCTGTCTTCGTCGTTGATGATGCCATTCCCGTTGGTGTCTACGAATTTCAGGTCTCCCGGTTGTGCATTGGGTTGGATCTTTTGTGTGTTTCCCTTTTCGTCTGTATACGTGTAGGCATCGATTTCCGCCTGGCTCCGGAATATGCCGTCTGTTTGAATCAGGTAGAAAGCATACCAGGGTTGATCAACGGCTGAGCGAAGGGGTTGCATCGCACGTATGGTTTTGTCATGGGCAAAAAAGTCACGGTCACCCAGGTCTTTGACTTTGCTGTTCAGGAAAGCAATGTTTCCGTCAATACGATATTCAAAACCGCCTTTGGTCCGGTTGTTGTAACCCAGTGTGAACTCCCATCCCCTGTTTTGTACTTTACCAATGTTGCCAAAGGGATCTGTTTTCACACCGGCTACGGAAGGCATTGGAATTTCTTCGATCAGGTCTTTGGTGTTTTTGATGTAGTAATCGGTAGAGAAATAGATTGTTCCCCGGAGGAATTCCATATCGAAACCTAAGTCGGTCTGTTCGGATGTTTCCCAGATCAGGTTCCGGTTGGGGATGGTTGTCAGTCCTACTCCTTTGATGGGGTTTTCGTGTGAATTTCCTAAATAGATATATTCTCCTGTCTCTTCCAGGTTGCTGGCATAGGAATAGTTGTTCACTATGTTTACATTACCGATCTGTCCCCAACTGGCACGTAGTTTCAGCAGAGAGATTGTGGACGGATTGAAAAACTCTTCGGAAGATATTTTCCAGGCTCCTGAAACGGCCGGGAAGATACCGGAGTTGTTATCTTTAAATAACTTGGAGGAAGCGTCCCGGCGCAGGCTCGCTGTCAGGATATACCGGTCGTCATAGGAGTAGGCGGCTCTTGCGAAGGCAGATACCTGTGAAAGCTGGGTTTTTACTTCTGCCGGTTTTGTTTTGGACCAGTCCCCGCTATTGACTACATGTTGGGAATAGGTGCTTTCGTCAGAAAAATCATAGGCCGCGACTTCCAGTTCATTGAAGCCTTCATAACTCATCGAGTAACCGGCCATGGCACTGACTAAGTGTTTGTCGAAGGTCCGGTCAAAAGTCGCCACGGTTTCCCATAGCCACGTATTCTTTCTGGAATACCGGAGCTTACGGGAGTTTTCATCATTGGTCTTTCCGATCTCTGTCACCCGGGAGGTGAATTCTTCATACCGTTTGTTTTCTGTCGAAGCTGAAAAGTCTGAGCGCAGTTTTAATCCTTCCCGGATATCAAAGGCTAATGAGGTGGTGGAGAACAGTGTCTGTTCCGGACGGTACTGGTTGAGTCGCTTCAGATAGGCTACGGGGTTCGCTACTTCACCGAATGTTCCGGCTACCCCCAGGTCTTTGGCCCATAAGGGAACGGTTCCCCCGAACTGCCTGTTCCCGTTGGAATCTAATACGTAGTTCCCGTTTTGGTCTGTTTCATAGACTGTTGCGGAAGGGGGCATAAACATGGCGGAGGCAATGACCCCTGTGTGGCTGCTGGTGTTCAGGTCTCCCTGGCCGTTGTAATATTTATAGTTTATCCGTTCGGATAGCGTGAGCCATCTGTTTATTTTCAGGTCCATATTCAGTTTCCCTCCGAAGTTCTCTGCGAAGGTGTTTTGCAGGGTGCCTTCCGACTTGCTGTATTCTGCAGAGGCATAGGCTTTCAGCTCTTCGCTGCCGCCTGTCACTGTCACAGCATACCGCTGGATAAATCCTGTCCGGAAGATTTCATCGATCCAGTTGGTCCGGGTGGTCTGGCCGTAGGAATAGAGCTCCGGATTGATCCCGGAAGGAATGGAAACACCGCTCACATGGGCCGCATCGGTACGTACTTTGACATATTCCTCTGCATTCAGCATCTCAGGCTTGCGCGCCGCAGACTGTATGCCGAAGTTTGCACGGGCTGTTACGGCAGCTTTCCCGGCTTTCGTTTTTTTAGTGGTGATCAGGATGACTCCTCCGGAACCGACATTGGTTCCATAGATTGCTGCGGAGGCCGCGTCTTTCAGTACGGTGATGGACTCTACATCTTCCATATTGAAAGGGGCTCCGGATATTCCGTCTACTACGTAGAGTGGTTCTTCCTCGTTTCGTGTGCCTCTGTTCTCTGCGGTTGCTTTTCCCCGTGATCCTCTGCCCCGAATGGTGACGGACGGTTTTTTCAACGGGTCTCCTCCGTTACTGGAGATCGTCACGCCGGCAATCTGTCCCTGCAAAGCTCCTACTATATCTGTCGCACGGCTTTTTACACTTTCGTTGATCTCTTTGTTGGTTGCAGCTACGGACAGGTTGGCTTTCCGTGACTCCTGTCCGTACCCTAACACGACTACTTCATTCAGAGCGGTGGAGGATTCTTCCAGCAGCACATGGATCACCGTGCGGGTTCCTACAGATATACTCGTCGTCTGATAGCCTACGTAGCTGATCCGGATCTCACTGTCGGGAGCCACTTTCAGGGTGTAGTTTCCATCATAGTCGGTGATTGTGCCCTGGTTGGTTCCCGGATTAAAAACGGATGCTCCGATAATGGGTTCCCGGGTACGGGCATCCTGTACATTTCCGGAGATGGTGATCTCCTGGGCATATACGTAGGCCGTACATACTAAGAAAACAAATAAATTAACAAGTTTCATGATTAAAAATTAATTTAGTGTTCAGTTGATTCTATTATTTTATGGAATATGTGTGTGTTCGGGTAAATACCTGTGAATCGTTGTGACTGGGGGCCGTAGGCGAAGACAGGAACCATGATGGGGGTGTGATCGTCTGTCATATATACGGCGGTGATGTGGTTCCGGTCCGGATGGCCATCCACTAAGGTCAATCCTCCGGTTTCATGGTCAGCGGTGACGATCACTAATGTTTCCCCGTTCTGATCGGCAAATCTCAATGCTTCTGCAACGGCCAGGTCAAATCCTAAGGTTTCCATGATGGAATTAGGCAGGGAATTGGCATGTCCGGCATAATCAATTTTGGCTCCTTCTACCATCAGAAAGAATCCCTCTTTTTCCTCTTTCTCCAGTTTGCGGATCGTTTGCCGGGTTACTTCTGCCAGCAGGTGCAGGTTTTCCGGAGTGGTTGCCTGTCCCATCCGTTCGTCTATGCAAATCACTTTTTTACCGGTTAACAGGAGGGAATCGGTTGTTTCTATGAGATCGTAGGTTTGGACCAGTTCCTTTTCCAATGGTTTGTTCCGGACCAGGTTATCTAATAACTCTTTTCCGCTTCCGCAAAGGACAGCAAGTGAACCGTTTGCCAACCAGGGAAGAATCTCTCCGGCGTGGTCTCTTTCTGTGGTATGACCATAGAACGCCGCGGGAGTAGCACCTGCTATGTTACCGAAAGTAACTACGCCGCAACTCCTGTTTTGTTTGGCAAGCCGTTCGGTAAGAGTTTCGTAGATTTCACCGGTTTCGCTCATAGAAATATGACGGTTATTATTGGATTGTCCGGTGGCAAGGCTGCTTCCGGCTCCGGCAGAGTCTGTGGTGTAGGCGTCTTTGGCCTGGGTTCGTTGCAGGCCTATCTGTTTTAGTTGAAGCATACTTAATCCCTGGTTGACGGCATCTGCCACACATACCTGTGATAGTCCCATCCCGTCTCCGATCAATAGGATCACATTTTTTGCCGGTCTGGCTGCGCCGTCTGAAAGAAAAGTAGGCTGGTAGAGCTCTATCGTTTTTTCCAGATGCCGGCTTTCGGCATGAAAGCCGGTGAACCGGGCGGTTGTTTGATCCAGCCGGTCGGTCCGTATGATGGTTGCCTCCTGGCTATCCGTTTCATTCAGGGCAAAGTTCTTTTGTTCAAAGTTCCGGAAGAAGGCCGTGCAGGCTTCCGGTTTATCAGTGTTGATATAATCTATTCCCATAAAATAGAAGGTGTTCCATGCGGTCATGGAATCCGGGCTTCCCCAGAAACGGATGGGCTTCCCTTGCGAATGGGCTTTCTGAATAATTTCTTCCAGTTTCTTTTTTTTCGGCTGCGATGATAGAGCCTTTGCCGTTCCATACGGAATGTTTCCGGAAAGGTTCACTGAAAAGAGCGATCCGTTTCAGTTGTTCCGGCGTGTAGTGGATGTGAATGAGCCCGTCGAAGCTGATATATTCCGGATAGGTGTGGAATGTTCCGGGAGAAGGGATATCTCCGCTTATGATAATGCGCACGGCAAAAGGATTGATGGCCGGATTAAAGACTTCCGGATAGAGGTCCAATTGTTTGACTAACAATTGCATCACCTGTTCCCGGTCGCTTTTGATATCGATCAGGAGATCCGGGATTTCATTGGAGTGGGCCCACGCTTTCCCGTTATTTCTCCGGAACAGTTCCACGAGAGGTTGCACATAGAGTTTCTCAAAAGTGGGAGCTGTTTCCAACTCTTCCCGGTCATGTGCGACTACTAATTGTTCCGGGTCGGCCGGTGAAAGGTAGAGATCGGCCTCGATGGAGTGAACCTGTTGGGAATAGGCCTGGTAGAAGGGGACTAACTGTCTGTAATCATTGTGTGAATGGATGCGGACCGGGGATTTTGACGTAGCGTATGAAGATAGACTTAGTAGAAATAGTAAGGCCGTAAAGAGTTTGATTTTCATCGTTTTGAGTGTTTTTATCCTTTTTTCTTAATTTGCTGCAAAGCAATACATTTTATGTTAAGGGAATATTACAATAGAGTAAAAATAGGGTTACCGGTAACAGGAGGAAGAAAAGGGGGTTCGTTAAATTTTGAGTTATCCGAATGATTTAGGGAGGGGGATTATTTACAATTTTCCCTAATTTATATACCTTTGCCGGGCTTTGAACAAGCCATTCCCTGGATTGTTAATTACATTATTGGAGGTGAAGAATATATGCAAGGATCGGAATCCATTATCAGTGTCAGCCATGTTTCCAAATATTATGGAGAGAAAGCTGTTTTAAATGACGTAAGCTTAGAGGTCCGGAAGGGAGAGTTTGTTACGATCCTGGGGCCTTCCGGTTGTGGTAAAACGACCTTATTAAGGCTGATCGCCGGCTTTCAGACGGCAACGGAAGGGGTGATTATGATCGGAGGTAAAAATGTGACCCAGACACCTCCTCATAAACGTCCGGTGAATACGGTCTTTCAGAAATATGCTTTGTTTCCCCATTTGAATGTGTTTGATAACATCGCTTTTGGCCTGAAATTAAAGAAGATGGCTTCTTCACTGATTGAGAAGAAAGTGAAGCAGGCATTGAAGATCGTGGGCATGACGGATTATGAGTTCCGGGATGTGGATTCGCTGTCCGGGGGGCAACAGCAGCGTGTGGGGATTGCCCGTGCGATTGTGAATGAACCGGATGTGTTGCTGCTGGATGAACCCTTAGCTGCCCTGGACCTGAAAATGCGGAAGGATATGCAGATGGAGTTGAAAGAGATGCACCGTTCGCTGGGAATCTCGTTCCTGTATGTGACACATGATCAGGAAGAGGCCCTGACGCTGAGTGACCGGATTGTGGTGATGAGTGAAGGGAAGATCCAGCAGGTGGGAACTCCGGTAGATATTTATAATGAACCGGTAAATGCTTTTGTGGCTGATTTTATCGGCGAGAGTAATATCCTGAACGGACTCATGGTGAAGGACCGGCTGGTCCGGTTTGCCGGACATGAGTTTGAGTGTGTGGATAAAGGTTTTGGTGAGAATATGCCGGTGGATGTGGTAATCCGCCCGGAGGATATTTATATTTTTGATGTGTCGGATGCTGCCATGCTGACCGGAAAGGTAACTTCCTGTATTTTTAAAGGGGTACATTATGAAATGATGGTGGATACACCGAATGGATATGAATTCCTGGTACAGGACTACCATCAGTTTGCGGTCGGACAGGAAGTCGGACTGCTTGTGAAGCCGTCGGATCTGCACGTAATGGAGAAAGAAAGGCTTTTCAATACCTTTGTAGGTAAGATGGTGGATGAGACCCATGTAGAGTTTCTGGGACATACGTTTGAGTGTTCGGAAAGAAAGGATATTCCGGTGGGGTCGGAAGTGACTGTGGAGATTGATTTCCATCATGTGATCCTACAGGATAATGCAGAAGACGGGATGATTACAGGAGATGTGAAGTTTATCCTGTATAAAGGTAATCATTACCATCTGACGGTTTTTACGGATTGGGATGAGGATATCTTTGTGGATACACAGGATGTGTGGGATGATAGTGACCGGGTGGGAATTACGATCAGCCCGGAAAGTATCCGGATTTACCCGGTAAATAAATAAGGGAGGTGGATATATGGAAAAGATAACTGCTTTTCTGTCAAAACGAAGGAACTGGACAATCCCGTATGCGTTGTTTCTTTCTGTTTTCGTGGTCATGCCTTTGGTGTTGATTGTCTGGTATGCCTTTACGGATGTGGACGGATCTGTCACAGGGGAGAACTTCCGTAAGTTTATGCAACATCCGGAAGCGTTGAATACCTTTATTTATTCGGTGGGGATTGCAATTATTACTACCCTGGTTTGCCTGTTACTGGGCTATCCGGCTGCTTATATTCTGAGCCGGGCGGGTTTTAAAAGCTCCAATACGATGGTGGTTTTGTTTATCCTACCGATGTGGATCAATATTCTGATCCGTACACTGGCAACTGTGGCTTTGTTCGATTTCCTGAATCTTCCGTTGGGAGAAGGAGCCCTTGTCTTCGGAATGGTCTATAATTTCCTTCCTTTTATGATCTATCCGATTTATAATACGTTGCAAAAGATGGATCAGAACCTGATCGAAGCGGCGCAGGATCTGGGTGCAAATCCGGTCCAGGTATTTACAAAAACCGTATTCCCTTTGTCGATGCCCGGAGTGGTAAGTGGGATTATGATCGTGTTTATGCCGACGATCTCTACGTTTGCGATTGCAGAGTTACTGACGATGAATAATATTAAGTTGTTTGGTACGACTATTCAGGAAAATATTAATAATGGTATGTGGAACTATGGAGCTGCGCTGTCACTGATCATGTTGTTGCTGATTGGCATCACCGGTCTTTTTAACGGGGATGGGGACAAGGCTTCGAATGAGGGAGGGCTGATCTGATGATGAAATATCTGGGAAAGGCTTATTTGTGGTTGTTGCTGCTATTGTTGTATGCTCCGATCCTGATCATTATGATCTTTTCCTTTACGGAGGCGAAAGTACTGGGAAACTGGACTGGGTTCTCTACTAAATTATATACCTCTCTTTTTTGCCGGTGGGGTCCATCGGTCCCTGATCAATGCGATTTGGAATACACTGGCAATCGCTGTGATCGCTGCAACTGTATCTACACTGCTGGGAAGTGTTGCTGCGATCGGGATCTATAACCTGCGGGTCCGGGCCCGGCAGGCGATTGGCTTTGTGAATAGTATTCCGATCCTGAATCCGGATATTATTACCGGGGTCTCTCTTTTCCTGTTGTTTGTCAGTTTTGGTATTTCGCAGGGGTTTACGACTGTGGTGCTGGCTCATATCACTTTTTGTACGCCTTATGTGGTGCTGAGTGTCATGCCCCGCCTGCGGCAGATGAACCAGAATATTTATGAAGCGGCCTTGGACCTGGGGGCTACTCCTTTCCAGGCCTTACGGAAGATCATTCTGCCGGAGATCCGTCCGGGAATGATCAGTGGCTTCATTCTGGCTTTTACCCTTTCGATCGATGATTTTGCTGTCACTATTTTTACGATCGGTAACGAGGGGCTTGAAACTCTTTCCACCTATATTTATGCAGATGCCCGTAAAGGGGGACTGACACCGGAGTTGCGTCCTTTATCTACAATTATTTTTGTGGCTGTCCTGGTGCTACTCATCATTATTAATAAACGTTCCGCAAGGATTAACAGGAGTAAAGAATGAAGAAATGGATGTATATGGTGACCGTTTGTCTGATCGTGGGAAGTCTGTTCTCTTCCTGTGGCCGGACGGATGAGCAGCGGATGAAGATTCTGAAGATCTATAACTGGGCGGATTATATAGACGAAGAGGTATTAGATGATTTTACCTACTGGTACAAAGAGCAGACGGGAGAGGATATCCGGATCATTTACCAGGTATTTGATATTAATGAGATCATGTTGACCAAAATTGAACGGGGACATGAGGATTTTGATGTGGTTTGTCCTTCTGAGTATATCATTGAACGGATGTTGAAAAAAGATCTGCTGTTGCCTATTGAGCGGAATTTTGGGAATACGCCGGACTATACGGGAAATATTGCTCCCTACATCCGGGAACAACTGGATAAGATTAGCCAGCCGGGACACCGGGCGAATGACTATAGTGTGGCTTATATGTGGGGAACTGCGGGCTTGCTCTATAATAAGGCGTTTGTCACAGAGGAAGAGGTAGAAAGCTGGTCTTGTTTGTGGGACCCGAAGTACCGGGGTAAGATCCTGATGAAAGATAGCTACCGGGATGCGTATGGAACAGCTATTATTTATGCGCATGCCGAAGAACTGGAGGCCGGAACGGTTACGGTGGAGAAGCTGATGAATAATTATTCTCCGGAAGCGATCGCGTTGGCAGAGCAATACCTGAAAGATATGAAACCAAATATTGCAGGTTGGGAAGCTGATTTCGGGAAGGAGATGATGACTAAAAATAAGGCGTGGATCAATTTTACCTGGAGTGGGGATGCGGTCTGGGCGATTGAAGAGGCTGAGGCTGTGAATGTGGAATTGGATTATGAAGTCCCGGTAGAGGGTAGTAATATATGGTATGATGGCTGGGTGATCCCAAAATATGCACGGAATGTGAAGGCGGCCAGTTATTTTATTAACTATCTTTGTCGTCCGGATATTGCCTTGCGCAATATGGATGAGATCGGATATGTAAGTGCTGTGGCTACTCCGGAGATCCTGGAGGCGAAAATTGACAGTACGTTAACGGATTATTATGATCTGAGCTATTTTTTTGGTGAAGGTGCGGAACGTATTCCTATTGATCCGGTTCAGTATCCTGACTATGAAGTGGTCCGGCGATGTGCGATGATCCGTGATTTTGGAGACCAGACGGATCTGGTGCTGGAAATGTGGAGCCGTGTCAAAGGAGACAATCTGAACACAGGGATTGTTTTATTGATCTTTTTAGTTTTTGGTTTCCTGTTTGTGTGGTTGGCCTGGCAAAAAATCCGGAAATACAAGCAAAGGCAACGCCACCGGAGCAGAAGACGAAGTCATAGGAAATTAATCAAATGGAAGGAATAAAGAACCTCATTCTGGATTTTGGTGGTGTGATCATCAATCTGACTCGTAATCGCTGTATTGAAGCATTTGAGCAGTTGGGGGTGAGTGATATCCGTGAGTTTATTACCAACAATCACCAGCATAAAGATCTGTTTATGCAACTGGAGTTGGGACGGATCACCCGGCAGGAGTTCCATGATGGTATCTGTCATTTGTCCCGCATGTCTTTTTCGGATGAAGAGATTGACCGGGCCTGGATACTGATGCTGGATGATATTCCTCCGGCAAAGCTGGATCTGTTGTTGGAACTACAACAGCAATACAATGTACTTTTGCTGAGTAATACCAATGAGATCCACTGGCAGTGGGCGGAGCAAAATTCTTTTGTCTATAAGGGACATCTGGCCAAAGACTTTTTTAATAAGATCTATCTTTCCTATGAATTGAATATGCTGAAACCGGATGCTGATATATTTGAATATGTACTCCGGGATGCGAATATCCTTCCTGAAGAAACTTTTTTTATTGATGATGCCTTAGTCAACTGCCGTACGGCAGAAGCGTTAGGGATCCGCAGTTACACGCCTGAACCCCGTGAGGACTGGTCATTTCTGTTTAAGTAAGGGATCACTATCCAAGGGGCTTTCACTACGATTTGTTAGTTTGTATGGGGGATACTAATAATCCAGATAAATTCTCATGTTGGCATATCCTCCGTAAAGATACGGATGCTCTCCCTGTAAATCCGGCACCGGAAAATCCGCAGAGATAGATAATTCTCTTTCCCATCCTTCTGTCCTTAACCAGCCACGTTTCCCTTCTGTGTGTTCGATGATACTGTTGTTTTCTCTATCTACCAACCAGATCGCAAAGCTTCCGGAAGGGGTGGGATTTTCTGTCATATAATTAAAAGAGTAATTGCACAGGTCTATATTTCCACCACCTGTCAGGAGAATATAAAGGAAATTCCCTTCTGTGGTGATGAGTTCGATTTCCATCATTTCCACATATGGGTTGTATTTTTCCGAGTAGTAGATATTCACAAAGGAGCGGATCTCATGTCTCTTCCCGTTGTATTCAATCCATCCGAGTTTATTGGTCGGATCATCCGGATCCTGTATGCCTTCTCCACAGCTTGTGATGGATAATAACCCGGTTAAAAAGAAGAGCAGATATATTATTTTTTTCATAAGGCGATGTCGTTTATTAGTTTGTAAAGTAACAGAGCCCGGAAACGATGTCTGGGCTCTGTTTATCCCTTAGGGATTGATTAAAGATCTTTGGGTTAGCAGTAAGTAATAAGTCTTTAGCATATTTCATTCACTCTGTATGATTATTTCATACTTACAGTAAAAAGAAACATGATAGGGTTTCTTATTTTGATTAATTAAAGACAAAAGTAATGATCTCCTCTATATTGACAAATGGATGGCATATAAATCTTACCTGTCTTCTTATAATTGTCCCGGATGTATAAAAAGTTAGATATAATCCGGTCAGATATCTTTTATTTTAAGAATGTTGTAAGAGGTATTTGTATCATACACATCTATGCCTTCTATTTTCTTGATATAGTTTACCACCTGGATCGTTACCGGAAGGATGATCACTTCATAGAGTGATTTAAGTACGGCCTGGGTTCCGATCATGATGAGAAGTTCGGTGGGTGGTATTAATCCCCAAAAAGCGACCGGGAAGAAGATCAGTGAGTCGGCACTTTCTCCGATCAGGGTAGAGACGATCGCACGCAGAGAGAAGTTTTTTCCCTGGGAGGCTATTTTCATCTTACTCATGACATAAGCGTTGAGGAATGAACCGGCCAGAAAGGCGATCAGACTGGCGCATGCAATGCGGGGAGCCATCCCAAAAACAAAATTGAATCCCTCTTCGTTCTCCCAGAAGGGGGCCGCTGGTAGCTGGACGGCTATCTGGGAAAAGCCAATGACTAAAAAGTTTGAGATGAATCCACTCCAGATGATGAGCCGGGCTTTTTTGAAACCCCAGACTTCCGCTATGCAATCATTGATAATGTAGGAAATCGGGAATACGATCAGTCCGGCAGTTGCGGTTATACCAAATACCTGGATCACTTTTGCTTCCAGCAGATTGGAAGCGACTAAGCAGATGTTGAAAAGAATCCCCAGCAGCATGAAGGGGATGGATACTGTTTTTTGCATCTTTCTTGTTTTTTACGTGGTTTAGCAAGCACACGGGAAGGTTTCCCTTCCATTCTGTTTTATTTTCGCCTGCAAAGGTAAAGCTTATTTTTTGTTTGGGCAAATGGCAATGAGATGCGATAGACATAGAGAAATGCAGAGCAAAAAAATAATAGAGAAGCATCTGTTTTGTCAGGCAGAACGATATGGTGCACGTATATATAAGTACGGAATTTTAGAAATAAAAGAAAAGTAATGATTTATCCTTCTCCATTATCCATTCAAAAAACCTACTTTTGTACCTGCGAAAAGATTTAAATCCTTTGTTGAAGATGAAAGATATTAGTTTTGAAGCTCAGTTGCTTCATACTCCTTATGATAAAGAGGACGCTTACAGAGCATTGGCTATGCCGGTTTATCAGACTGCTGCTTATGAGTTTGATTCGGCTGAAGCCATGGAAGATGCTTTTTGTGGGCGTAGTGCTGAGCATGCGTATTCCCGCATCACAAATCCGACAGTTCAGTATTTTGAAGATTGTATTAAGAATATAACCGGAGCGAGTGGGGTTACTGCCCTGAACTCCGGTATGGCGGCTATTACAAACGTCTTGATGAATATTGCCTGGAGTGGATCCAATGTAGTAACATCTCCTCACCTGTTTGGAAATACCTTTTCTTTGATGAAAAGTACATTAGCTGCTTTTGGAGTAGAGTCTCGTTTTTGTGATCTGACGAATATGGACGAGGTAAAAAGCCGGATTGATGAGAACACGTGTGCTGTTTTCCTGGAGATTATTACTAATCCGCAGCTGGAGGTCGTGGATCTGAAAGCGATCTCTTCAGTTGCTACGGCTGCGGGAGTTCCTTTGATTGCAGATACGACGATTATCCCTTTTTCAGCTTTTAAAGCGAATGAATTTGGGATTGATATAGAGATTGTCTCTACTACTAAATATATTTCCGGAGGCGCTACGAGTGTGGGTGGTGTGATCGTGGATTATGGCACATTTGACTGGAGCAGGTCCCCTGTCCTGAAGAGCTGGGCAGCACAGGCTGGTTTGAATGCATTCACCGCCCGGATGAAGAAGGAGGTTCACCGGAATATAGGGGCTTATATGACTCCTCAGGTTGCTTATATGCAGACCCTGGGATTGGAAACCATGCAGTTACGTTTTGAGAAACAGTCGGCTTCCTGTCTGGCGTTGGCTGAGCGTTTGCAAACGCTGGAAGGAATTGTTTCAGTGAACTATACTGGTTTAAAGAACAATCCGTTTTATGAGATCAGCTGTAAGCAGTTCGGAACCTATCCCGGAGCTATGCTGACTTTTGATCTGGCATCCCGTGCGGCCTGTTTTGCATTTATGAACCGTTTACAATTGATCCGCCGTGCAACCAATCTGTTTGATACTAAATCACTGGCTATCCATCCGGCGAGCACTATTTACGGTAATTTTACGGAAGAACAACGGGAGAAAATGGATGTAAGTCCATGTACTATCCGTTTGTCTGTCGGACTTGAGTCTGTGGAGGATCTGTTTCATGACATTGCACAGGCATTAATGTAAAAAGTGAGAACCATTATTTTAGCAGATAATCAGGATATTACCCGTGCCGGGATTCTTTACCTTTGTGAAAAGATGACCGGTACGCATCCGGTGTGTGAAGCCGGAAACCGGAAAGAACTTTTACAGTTGCTAACGGAATATCCGGATGCGGTAGTGGTGCTTGACTATACGCTGTTTGATCTGATCAGTACGGATGATCTTTTCATTTTGCAGGCCCGTTTCCAGCAGGTAGACTGGATTCTGTTCAGTGAAGAACTTAGTGAGGATTTCATTCGCCGGGTTGTTTTTAGCGGAGAACATTTCAGTATAGTGATGAAGGATTCCTCTTTACAGGAGATCAACCAGGCAATCCATCATGCGATCCGCCATGAACATTTTGTCTGTTTACGTATTAAGGGCTTAATGGCGGGTCACCGGGAGGAGAAAGAAGAACGTCCTGTGTTAACCCATACGGAGACAGAGATCCTGAAATTGATCGCCTTAGGAAAAACAACCAAGGAAATAGCAGCGGAACGTTATTCCAGTATCCATACGATTACTACCCACCGGAAAAATATATTTCGCAAGTTGCAGGTGAATAACGTACATGAAGCAACTAAATATGCCTTACGGGCTGGTATTCTTGATTCAGCAGAATATTATATTTAATTTTTTTATATCAAAGCCTTTTTTTTGTATATTTGTCTTATATGATTGTTTTGTAAGACAAATATTCTATCCACTCAGGCATCTGTGTAGCCTTTAATATAGCGAAAATGAAGAAGTTTACTCTACAGGCAAATTTGTTAGGAATCCTTAATGGGAGGTATCCTGTCAAGGCTCAATTGGTTAAGAAGTTAGTAGAAATACTAAACATGGAAAGAGAAGGAGTATATCGCAGGTTACGGGGGGAAGCTGTGTTTACTTTCGCTGAAGTAGCTATTATCGCCGAAGAAATGGGGATATCATTGGATAATCTAATTGGTATTGATCTGGAAAAGGCCCGCCCCTTTAGCTTAGTTCTGATTGACTACGAAACTCCTTCCAGTGAAGACTATGAAATGTGCGAGAGTTATATGAGGCTTTTGAAAGTACTGAAAGGAGATCAAACGACCCGTTGCATAGAAACATGGAACACCCTTCCCCATCCTTTGATCAGCAAATATCCTCATCTGGTCCGTTTCCATGTTTTTAAGTGGACTTATCAATATAAGGATTATACTCCCGGTAAGAAATATGAAAATATCATTCTTCCGGAACGCTATATTGAACTTATGCGGGAGAATCTGGAACATATGAAAGATATTCCCTATACGGAGTATATTTTCGATAAACGGTTGTTTACGGATTTCGTGAATGATATCTGTTATTTTTATGGATTAGGTCTGATCAGTAAAGAGAGTCTGGTCCAGATCCGGAAAGAGTTGAATAGCTGTATAGATTATCTGGAACAACGGGCTATTTCAGGAAAGTTTGAGGATACAGGAAAAGAACTCCAGATGTATGTGGCAGAGATACACATTGAACAGAATGAATGTTATATCGAGTCTGATATTTATACATTCAGTATGTTCCGGGTATTGACTATCAATGCCGTTTCTTCTGTTGATGGAACCCGTAACGAAAGAATAAAGAACTGGTTGTTGGGACACAAAAGGCTCTCCACCCATATATCGGTTAGTGGTGAAGTCGAACGGATAAAGTTCTTTTCTGCTCAACGTAACGCGGTACAGAAACTGAATGGATTACTTGAGGAAGAATAAAAAGAAAGAGGAGACTTCATGGAAATCTCCTCTTTCTTTTTATTCTTCCTGCTTTTTGCCTTGATTAGCAACTGCATCCATTAACTTTTTAATTTCTTCCGGATCTCCTAAAAAATAATCATTCATCAATTCCATCTGCTCATTGAATTCAAAAACATACGGAACTGCTGTCGGAAGGTTCAGATGAACAATATCTTCATTCGAAATATTTTTCAGGTATTTGATAATTCCCCGTAAACTATTCCCGTGAGCTGCTATCAGCAGTTGGTTGGCTGTCTGTAGATTGGGAAAGATTGTTTCTTTCCAATAGGGTAGGATACGGTCCACCGTGTCTTTTAAGGATTCCGTGCGGGGAAGATCTTCATCCGGTACCTGTTTATAGCGAATATCCAGCCGGGGGTTCCGCGGATCATTTACATCTAATGGGAGAGGAGCAATATCATAACTTCTCCGCCAGATCAAAACCTGTTCATCTCCATACTTCTCTGCTGTCTCAGCTTTGTTCAGTCCCTGAAGATTTCCGTAATGTTTTTCATTTAACCGCCAGTTTTTCTCAACCGGTATCCAGTCCAGATCCATCCGGTCCAGCACTACATTCAACGTTTTTACGGCTCGCTTCAGATAGGAGGTATAGGCTTTATCAAATACATATCCTTTTTCTTTTAACAGATTTCCGGCTTTGATCGCCTCTTCCGCCCCTTTTTCTGTCAGGTCCACATCTGTCCAGCCTGTGAAACGGTTTTCTTTATTCCAGGTACTTTCTCCATGGCGAAGTAAAACAATACTTTTCATAGTTCTTCTCTTTTGTTCTGATTTTTATCTGTTTATATACATAACAAAAGAGAGAAGAGAAAGGATTTGGAAAAATGAAAAACAACCTGTTAATGAGTATGGTTGTGGTGATTAGGGGTTCTGCGGGGTGGCTCAAATTCCCAGCGGATGAGTTTGTCATCAAGGAGATGTAATTTATAGACACCATTTTCACCGTTATAGTAACCGATGATCTCTGCGTCTCCTTCCGGTAGGGCATACGCTCCCATTCCCTGGTAAGTCTTACCCATAATGGATACGATCTGTTTTTTTGCTCATACCCAATTCAACTTTACGAATATTTTTATCTGCCTGCATCATATCGCCTATCGTGGCACAAGCCGCGAAAATGAAAAGGGATAAAAGAAAAATAATGAAGTTCTTTTTCATATGAGTAAACATTTGTTTTATTGTTCTTCCTGTTTATTGGACATCTTCTCTCTCTGAATGTTTAATTACGGTCTGGTAATTATACGGTGGCAAGGTAGAAATATTTTATTTAAATGGATAAAAAAAGCGGCTTTATTATAAAAGCCGCTTGATCTTATAAGATTGTTTTATTCCCACTCAATGGTTGCCGGTGGCTTGGAGCTGATATCATATACAACCCGATTCACTCCTTTGACCTTATTGATGATCTCATTGGATACCTTCGCTAAGAAATCATAGGGTAATTGTGCCCAGTCGGCAGTCATGGCGTCTGTTGAAGTCACCGCACGCAGGGCGATGGTATTTTCATAAGTACGTTCATCTCCCATTACACCTACTGAACGGATTGGTAACAGGATCGCTCCTGCCTGCCAGATCTTGTCATAAAGACCCCATTCACGCATCAAGGACATATAGATATCATCTGCTTCCTGTAATACACGCACTTTCTCAGGAGTAATATCACCTAAAATGCGGATACCCAGACCCGGACCCGGGAATGGATGACGTTTGATCAGGTGAGGCATCATCCCTAATTCATTCCCTACACGGCGAACCTCATCCTTAAATAAGAGACGTAAGGGTTCCACTAATTTCAGGTTCATTTTTTCCGGCAGACCCCCTACATTGTGATGACTTTTGATCACGGTTCCTGTAATAGAAAGTGATTCGATCACGTCCGGATAAATCGTTCCCTGTCCTAACCATTTAATATCTTTCAGCTTGTGGGCCTCTTCATCGAACACATCAATAAATCCCTTACCAATGATCTTACGTTTGGTTTCCGGATCTGTTATGCCTGCCAGTTCACTGTAGAATTTCTTTTTGGCATCTACACCGATCACATTCAATCCCAGGTGTTCGTAGTCTTTGAGCACGTTCTCGAACTCATTTTTACGTAACAGACCATGATCTACAAAAATACAGGTCAGGTTTTTACCGATTGCTCTGTTTAAAAGGACCGCTGTAACGGAAGAATCCACCCCTCCTGAAAGAGCCAGGATCACTTTGTCATCTCCTAATTGTTCTTTTAATTCGGCAACGGTAGATTCAATAAAGGATGCGGGTGTCCAGTCTTTGGAACAACCACAGATATGGAGGAAGTTATCTAAAATCAGTGTACCGTCTGTTGAATGGAATACCTCCGGGTGGAACTGGACTCCCCAGGTGTTTTCTCCTTCTATCTGGTAGGCTGCTGCTCTTACATCGTCTGTACTGGCAATGATGCGGAAGGATTCCGGAAGGACAGTGATGGTATCTCCATGAGACATCCATACCTGTGAACCGCAATCAATTCCCCGTAACAACTTATCGTCGTTGTTGATATAGGTAAGATGAGCACGTCCGTACTCGCGGGAATCAGCGGATTCTACTTTACCTCCGGATGTGTTTGCCAGAAATTGTGCACCGTAACAAATTCCTAATACCGGGTATTTTCCCCGGATCGCTGTCAGATCTGCTTTAAATGAATTGGCGTCATTCACGGAATAAGGGCTTCCGGAAAGGATTACTCCTTTGACCGTAGGATCATCCAATGGAAACTTGTTAAAGGGTACGATCTCGCAATAGGTATTTAACTCTCTGACCCTACGGCCAATTAATTGAGTTGTCTGCGAACCGAAATCAAGAATAATAATTTTCTCGTGCATGCAATGTAATTATTTAATTGAGTGGTGCAAATTTAGCAATAATATTCTGACAGCGAAAGGGTGATAACTCATTTTATAGATTCAGTTTATATATATATGTTAACAACTTTTTAAAGAGTGTAAATATAAGTGAACAAATAGCAGGAAAGCCGATTTATCCTATACCTTTGCAAGTACATATAATCTGGTTTTGTATGGATGCCGAAAAAAATGAAAATAAAGAGATCAATAAGCTATCATTGCTGATCGTAGCAATGATTGTGCTTGTCCTTATAATTGCTGGTGGGGGGTATTATATCTTCCATCAAAAGAAACAGATGGATGATCTCGTACAGGGCTTTGAGCTGGATAAGGAAGCATTGGAAGATGAGTTCAATGAGCTGTCACTGCAATATGAAGGGTATAAGTTCAGTGTAAGTAATGACTCGCTGGTGGCTTTGCTGACTACGGAACAGGAGAAGGTCCAGCGTTTGCTGGAGGAACTACGTACGGTGAAAGCAACCAATTCACGCCGGATCAATGAACTGAATAAAGAGCTGGCAACTCTGCGTAAGATCATGCGGGGCTATGTGATCCAGATAGATTCCCTGAACCGGGAAAATGAACAGTTGAAGGTGGAAAAGCAACAGGCTGTGAGGCAGTATCAGCAAGCGGCCAGTACAGCTGCCCAATTGACTAAAGAGAAAGAAAAATTAACCGAGCGTGTAACCATGGCAAGCCGTCTGGATGCTATTGCTATTTCTGTGACTCCAGTGAATGGACGTGGAAAAGCGGTGAAGAAGATTAAACAGATGGAACAGTTTGTTGTTAATTTCACGTTGGCTAAGAATATTACTGCTCCTGTGGGAGAAAAAACGGTGTATGTCCGTATCATGAAGCCGGATGATGATATCCTGTTGAAAAGCCGGGGGGATGTTTTTGCCTTCGAAGGCCGGGAAATTCCTTTTTCCATGAAGCGAATGGTTGAATATGACGGAGAAGAGCTGCCGGTGACCATGTACTGGAATATTGAAGAGTTCTTATCCCCGGGAACTTACCGGGTGGATATATTTGCTGACGGAAACCTGATTGGACGGAAGAACTTCGAATTAGATAAATAATACGATAATGAAGGCTGATGACGGACACTTTGCCAGATTATTAGCTGATTTACCTGAGCTCCTTTCCCATAACCGCACATTTGTGGAGGATCTGCAAAGCCGGTGTGAGTTTGTGGTTGTCAAAAAGGGAGATTACCTGCTCCGTGCCGGAGAGGTATGCCAAAACGCCTATTTTATTAATAAAGGATTATTTATTAATCAGTACATCAATGAAAAAGGGAAAGAATGTGTGACCGGATTTTCTTCCGATGATCAATATCCTTTTCTTTCCGTGCTTAGCTACTTTATCAAATCCCCTTCTGATTTTGAGATTAAGGCTGTTGAAGATGGAGAATTGATTTGTATTTCCCGTCAGAATATAGAGGCCCTTTCTCTCGCTTATCCTCCTTTCGCAGCCTATTATCAGAACGCGATGCTGGTGATTATCTCAAAACTTTATACGCTGTTTACTATTCGCCAGTCCTGTACGGCAGAAGAATTTATGTCCCATCTGTATGAACATTACGCCTGGTTGGTGAACCGGATCCCGGATAAATATATAGCCTGTTATATGGGTATCAGTAACGAGTGGTACTGTAAACTCAAAAAACGTGTTTTTAAATTGAATTAATTCAATTTTATATAGCAACCGATTCTTTAATTTTGTACTCGAATCCAGACGCTTATTGATTCACATATTAACTTGTGAATATATATAAAACATTCCTTAAAAAAAGATTGTTTTATAAGAAAGACAGTTTTATTTATATGAATAAGAATGTAAACGCGTTTCTCTAACATACATGAATAGGTTAATAGTCCCTTATTGTAAATAAGATAAAGAATGAAAAGGATTGTCGCTGTATTAACATTGTTACTATCGGCAGGAACCAGCTACTCTCAGCAAACCCGGACGTTGGAAGAATGCCGCCAGTTAGCTATCCGGAATAATAAAGAGTTACAGATCGCTGGTACCCGGATCAAGGTAGCACAAAATGAAAAGAATGCTGCTTTTACCAAATATTTCCCGGAAGTTTCCGGGACCGGATTATATCTGTGGAACCAGAAAAATCTTAAACTGGTAGACTTCAGCGAACTGGGATTAGTCGGAGAGATCCTTCCGGACAGGGTAAAAGATTTTTTTACGCTGGATATCCATAATGTATGGATCGGTGGTATTTCCCTGATCCAGCCGGTCTTTTCCGGTGGACGTATTGTGAACTACAATCACATTGCCGATTATGCCACTCAACTGGCACGTTCCATGAATGATCTTACTCTTCAGAATGTATTATACCTGACGGATCAGGCTTACTGGCAGGTAGTTTCCGTAACCAATAAAAAACAACTGGCAGACGCCTATGTAGAACTGTTACAGCAGATGGACCGGAATGTGACAGCCATGATTGAAGAAGGGGTTGCCACAAAAGCAGAAGGTCTCTCTGTGCGGGTAAAGTTAAATGAAGCGGAAGTTGCTCAAACAAAAGCGGAGAATGCGCTGGCCTTAAGCCGCATGTTACTGGCTCAGATTTGTGGTCTTCCTCTGGAAGAGCCTTTTAAATTAGCGGATGAGAATATTGAGTTCTTTCCGACAAGTACCCGGACAGAAGTGGCGCATGTAGATGAGGCCTTTGCTAATCATCAGGAATTAAAGAGCTTGGAGATCGCTACCCGTATTTATAAGAAAAAGGAACAGATCGCCTTAGGTGAGATGCTACCTACCGTAGGAGTTTTAGCCAATTACTCCGTCATGAATCCGAACTTAAAAAATGGTCCTAAACATGAGTTTGCCGGAGGTTTTCATGTGGGTGTTTCTGTCAGTGTTCCTATTTCCGGCTGGTGGGAAGGGACTTATAAACGAAATGCAGCCAGAGCGGAAACCCATATCAAACGTCTGGAACTGGAGGCTGCTAAAGAAGCGATTGAACTGGAAGTTCATCAGTCCGTATATAAAGCCAATGAAGCAAAGAAAAAGCTGGTGGCTTCCAATAAGAATATGGAAAGTGCGGAAGAGAACCTGCGATATGCGACCTACGGATTTGAAGAGGGGGTAATCCCGGCTCTGAACCTCATGGAAGCACAGACTGCATGGGTATCCGCCCGGTCAGAACTGATTGATTCGCAGATTGAAGTGAAACTGACAGAAGTATATCTGGAAAAAGCCTTAGGCCGGTTAACGCCTGAAGATATAAAATAATAACATTAAACAAAAATACACATGAACGAGAATAAAAAGTTTTCGATCAGTAATATGGCATTAGCCTTTATCGCAGTATTGCTTGTCATCGGATTAGTTGCCCTGGCTGGATTTTTCTTTTTGTCTCCGCCTCCGGAGATTATCATGGGACAGGCGGAAGCAACAGAAGTGCGTATTTCCAGTAAAGTACCCGGACGTATAGAGCTTTATCGTTTCAATGAGGGAGACCGGGTGAGAAAAGGAGATACCCTTGTCTTTCTGAACATTCCGGATGTACAGGCTAAACTACGTCAGGCAGAAGCTGCCCGTTCCGCAGCGCAGGCCCAGGACCTCAAAGCCCGCCGGGGAGCCCGTTCGGAAGAGATCACCGGAGCGTATGAACTTTGGCAGAAAGCCCAGGCAGGACGTGAAATTGCCCAGAAATCCTTTGACCGTGTACAAAATCTGTTTGTACGGGGTGTGGTCTCTGCACAGGCACGGGATGAAGCAGAAGCGAATCTGAAATCCATGATCGCAACAGAAAGAGCGGCTAAATCGCAGTATGATATGGCTATGGACGGAGCCCGTTCAGAAGATAAAGCTTCTGCGGATGCCTTAGTACGCCAGGCAGATGCTGCTGTGGATGAAGTGGAATCCTATATTGATGAATCAATCCTTATTTCTCCGATTGACGGGGAGATCTCCGAACGTTATCCGGAATGGGGAGAATTAGTAGGAACCGGTGCTCCTATTATGAGTATAGTAGACCTGAATGACATGTGGGTGACTTTCAGTGTACGGGAAGATCTGCTGGAAGATATCAAAGTCGGAGCAGAGCTGGATGCTTTTATTCCGGCGTTAGGCAACCGGGATGTCCGGTTGAAAGTCTATTATATGAAAGATATGGGAACGTATGCTGCCTGGAAAGCAACCAAGACAACCGGACAGTTTGATTCCAAAACATTTGAAGTGCGTGCACGTCCCTTAGAACGGGTGACGGATCTGCGTCCGGGAATGTCTGTGATATTGAAAAGAAGTGTACAATAATCCTATGACGATCCAGGAAGGTCTATATCGAATCTGGCTGATTGCAAAGCGGGAGTTTTATCGATTATCTCATACCCCGATCTATTTCTTCAGCATGCTGATAGCACCTGTTATCAGTGCGGTATTCTTTTTGTCCCTGATGAAAGGAGGACTTCCTCATGACCTGCCTATTGCTGTAGTGGATTTGGATAATTCTTCGACCTCCCGCAACCTGATCCGTCAGTTGGATGCTTTCCAGACGGTAAAGGTAAATATACGGACGGCTTCATTTGAGGAGGCCCGGATCGCTATGCAAAAAGGAGAGATTTATGGGATTTATTTCATACCGGAGAATTTCTCTAAAGATGCCGTATCCGGAAGACAGCCCACTCTTTCCTTTTATACAAATGGTACTTATCTGATCGCCGCCTCCTTGTTGTACAGGGATATGAAAACTTTATCAGTACTTGCCGGTGCGTCCGTCGGACTGCAAACCGGATTGGCTAAGGGATACACGGAGGATCAGGTAATGGCCCAACTGCAACCGATCACCATAGACGGACATCCTGTGGGAAATCCATGGCTGAACTATTCCGTTTATCTGAACAATGTGATCATTCCTGCCTTTTTGCAGTTGATGATCTTTCTTGTGACGGTCTTTACGATTGGTTCAGAGATTAAATATGCTACCTCTCGTGAGTGGCTGCGTTTAGGAGGAAATTCCATAACCGTGAGCCTGTTAGGGAAGATCATTCCCCAAACATTGATATTTACATTATTGGGTTGGATGTTTGCTTCACTATTATACGGCTATTATGCTTTTCCCCTGAATAGTGGATGGTTTCCTATGTTGCTGGCGATCTTTCTGCTGGTGGTAGCAGCCCAGTCTGTAGGGATCCTGATGATCGGTGTGCTACCAACCTTACGTATGGGATTGAGTTTTGCCAGTTTGTTTGGGATGGTCTCTTTTTCCATTGTGGGATTTTCTTATCCCTTGTTAGCTATGCATCCTACTTTACAGGGCGTGGCCAATTTGTTCCCTTTACGGCATTATTTCCTGATCTATATTGACCAGGCTTTGAATGGGAGGGAACTCTATTATTCATGGACCCAATATGTAAGCCTGGCAGCTTTCCTGATCCTACCTGTATTGATCGGACAGAATCTTAAAAAGGCACTGTTGTATTTTAAGTATGTCCCTTAAAAAAACAGATCCAATGGCAAGAGAATATCGACTACGTTATATTATTAAAGAAGGTTTTTTCGATATATTTTATATCTGGAAAGATGAATTGAAAAATATTTTTAAGGATAAGGGTGTGATCATCCTGATCCTGATCGTACCTCTGTTTTATCCGGTTTTGTATGCGTTCATCTATAATAATGAAATTGTTTACAATGCGAAAATGGTGGTTGTGGATCAGTCGGACTCTTTTCTGAGCCGGGAGTTTATCCGGAAAGTAGATGGAACGGCAGACGTACGGGTGGTAGCTGTCTGTGGAAGTATGGAGGAGGGGAAACGATTGCTGGATGATAAAAAGGCATATGGTATACTTTATATTCCCAGTGAGTTCAGTAAAGATCTGAACCGGGGACAACAGGCTACGGTTTCTCTTTATACGGATATGAGTGCACTGCTCTTTTACAAATCCATCCTGTTAGCCACCACAGAAGTTTCGCTGGACTTGGGAAAAGAGATTACCAAAAGACGGAATCCCGCTTCTACAGAACAATTGCAGGAGATCACTGTCAATCCAATTCCTTATCAATCCATCGGATTGTTCAACTCTCAGAATGGATTTGCCAGTTTCCTGGTACCTGCTATTCTGATCCTTATTATTCAGCAGACCTTAGTGTTGGGGATCGGTATGCTGGGAGGTACGGCACGGGAGAGGAACCGTTTTCATACCTTAGTTCCCATCAGCCGGCATTTCAATGGAACATTACGGATTGTATTTGGTAAGTCTCTGGCTTATATTATGATCTATTCAATCATTTCGATCTGGGTATTTGCTATTGTTCCGAGATTATTCTCTTTGCCTCAGGTGGGAGAGCCGTTAGATGTCCTGCTATTTATATTGCCCTATTTCTTTGCCTGTATATTTTTCTCTATCACCGTTTCCGGTTTTATGACCAGCAGGGAATCCCCTATGATCGTTTTTGTCTTTACTTCAGCGATGCTTCTGTTCATTTCCGGAGTTTCCTGGCCAAAAGAAGCGATCCCTCCTTTCTGGAGAGCATTGGGTTATTTATTCCCCTCAACTCCGGGTATTCAAGGATTTGTAAGGATTAATACGGCCGGTGCTACTTTGAATGAAGTGGTGCATGAGTATCAGACTTTATGGATACAGGCAGGCTTCTATTTCATCACATCAGCTTTAATCTACCGGTATCAGATCATACGGAGCCGTAAACTGCTCCATGCAAAATACCAGTTGATGAAATCACAGGTTGCCCGTAAGAAGGCAATCCCGTGTTAACCCCGAAATTTGAGTTTTTAATAATATATTCTTCGTGAGAAGCGTACATTAAAAAGCCGGGCTGAGTCAGTCCGGCTTTTTAAGTATAAAACTAATCTCTTTTAGATCTTGATACTGGGTTTGTACATATGTTCTGCTGTCAGGCCACACTCTTTCTTCATACGTATACTGTAGCTAAGATCACTTACTTCCGGAGTGACATTATTACTACCAAATGAGAATTTAACACCAGCCTCTTTTGCTTTCATAATGATCGCTTTGTTGGGAATATTATAAAGTTCATTGATCTCTAATGCTTTTCCGCTTTTTGCCAGTGCATCCACAAATTTATTCATGCGTTCCTCCGTCCAGAATTCATCATACCGTTCATCCATCGGAGAAGGCAGGAAACAGGGATTCACATAAATAGCCATTGGTTCCTCCAAAACGTCACAAATCTTGTCCACGATCAGGTCCATATATTTCTGTTCATCATCAATCCAGGTCTCTTCCTGTATCCATAGGCGGGTCCGGCGGTTTTTATGGTCGTTGAATGTCAATGCATCCGTAAATACATAGTCAAATTCATCCCGGACCTCCTGTGAGAAGGTGGTTAACCACTCACGTCCTTCTGCCTGCATCGCTAAAATAAAAGGTTCCGAACGCATTTCATTCAGGAATGCCATCACCTCATCATCATTGGTGATCGGGAAACCAATTCCGCAGTTCGGAGCAATTGCATAATTAATCCCTGTCTGGCGCGACTGTTTCGCAGCCACCTCTTTCGTTAAACCACCTTTCAGGTGTACATGATAATCCAGTACCGGGAAGTCTTCCTGATGCAGTTTGATGATCTCATCGGACTGTTCATTTACCGCCTGTATCAATTGAGCATCTATTTCTGTAAAACTTTTTTCTGGTAACACTGTGACCTCTATATTTTTCACCTGAATATCTCCGCTTCCGTTGCTTACGATTGCAAAAGTTCCTTCGGATAATGTAGCGGAAGCATTTGGACCTACCCGGTAAGGGGATGCCGGTTCAATATATTCCACCACCGGAGCACCATTGATGTAGACAGCGATCGCATTTCCATCCACCTGAATATCCATTTTACACCATTCGTTCTCTTTCACAAAACTTTTGGTCAGGTTGCGAACAGATATCAGGCTTCCGCTCATTTTCCACCACACCTGGTCTTCACGATCATTATTGATTGCTACCTGATAGCCCTTACTCAGGCTGGGAGTGGTATGGAACCACAGAGCACCCTTTCCTCCCGGAGTAGTACGGACATCCATGCTCAAAGTAAAATTCCTGTAATTTGCATTTTTCAGAACAGCAGAAGAATGACCGCCTTTTAAAACAAGTGTCTGGTTTTCTGCAAAAACCTGCCCGGAGGTAGTCCATTTATCCGTACTTTTCCCGTCAAAGAGGGGACCACTCCCCGAAGTACTACAAGAGGCCAGTATAAGACAACAGAGGCCTGTTAAAAGAATTGATATACGTTTCATGATATTATATGTTAGAATTTTCGTCTTGTCAAAGATAATAAAATAAAGAAGTGAAGGAGATATTCCGGTCGAAAATCCTCTGTTTGTTTATATACTTGTCAGAAATTAAGAAGATATTCTGAATAAGTGTAGTCATATGTTTCAATAATTATCATATTTATTTACGTTTATGTACTATTTTTGATGATTTTAACATATTCGGATGTCAAACCTAAAAATATAGTTTTACTTTTGTAAATATTCTCAAGTAAACTTAATTAATAAGGTGCTATGCAAAACAGACGTGACTTTTTAAAGCGGGCTTCTTTGATGCTTGCAGGAGGTGCAGTACTACCTCAATTATTAACTTCTTGCGGTGGCGGTAGCGGTAGTAGCGCTGCGGCAACATCTGCAACAACTAAAAATATTGGCTTACAGCTTTACTCTTTGAGAGATCTTGTAAAAGAAGAAGGTATCCAGAAAACACTGGAAGTTGTAGCTAAAATGGGATATAAAAACTTAGAAACTGCCAGCTATGACAATGGTAAGATCTATGGTTTGGCTCCTGCTGAATTCAAAAAAATGGTGAATGACCTGGGTATGAAATGTACCAGTGCTCACTTAGGCCAGGCTATCACAAAAGAAAAAGAAGCTGAAGTAATGAGCTGGTGGGATCAGGCAATCGATGCTCACAACGAATTAGGCGTTAAATATATGGTTCAGCCATGGATGCCTGTAAACGATCAGACCACTCTGGATGACCTGAAAATGTATTGTGACTATTTCAATACAGTAGGTTACAAAACAGCAGCAGCAAGCATTCAGTTCGGTTACCACAACCACGACTTTGAATTCCGCAAAGTAGAAGGACAGACTATCTATGATTATCTGTTGGATAATGTAAGTCCTAACCACGTATTCTTTGAAATGGATGTTTATTGGGTAACTATAGGTGGAGCAGATCCGGTTGCTTATCTGAAAGAGCGTCCAAGCCAGTTCAAAGCAATCCATATCAAAGACGATAAAGAAATCGGTGCAAGCGGTAAGATGAACTTCGAACCGATCTTCAACCAGATGTATGAAAATAACATCAAAGACTGGTACGTTGAAGTAGAACAATATACTAAAAATGATCCGGTTGCCAGCGTGCAGGAAAGTTTCGACTACCTGAACAATGCTTCGTATGTAAAATAATTATATATTCCTATATAAGAGAAAAGACTATCCAGACGGATAGTCTTTTTTGTTTTGTTCTTCTGTGAAAACACTAAGGAAAAACAATCTGACAAATCCGGTTAGGTTACAACATGTAAATAGTAATTCCATCTGAGATAGGTGGGATTTAACTATAAATAATATACTTATTATTCCTCCTTAATAAGTATATTATACGTACTTAATAAGCATATTATTTCTCTCCGTTTATCCTTTTTCTGTCCGGGCTATATCCATGATCTTTTGCCAGTCTTTGGCAAGACTAAGCATGTCAGCATATAGGAGATCTGCTCCGGAATCTGTCAATATTTGGTCGGGTAGGGGGCCTGTATTAACAGCGATGGTGAAGATGCCGGCTGCTGCTCCGGCCTGTACGCCCATAGGAGCATTCTCTATGATGATCGCTTCATTCCGGGCGACTCCGGCTTTTTCCAGGCCCATCAGGTAGGGTTCCGGATCGGGTTTGCCATATTTTACATCATAGGAAGTAACCATCTTTTCACGAATGAAACAGCCGGGATAACTTTGGTTCAGTTTATCGATCAGACTGAGTTGCCCGGAACCTGTTACTACTAACGTTTGCAATTGACAGGCTTTTACCTGTTGCAAGACTTCCGCTGCTCCGGTCATGGGCTGACCGTCATTATACTGGTTAAAGAGTGCAGCCTTTTCCTGATAGATACTCTCTTTCTCTTCAAGGGTGGCTGTCCGTCCGAAGGTTCGCTGAAACAGCTCATCTATGGTGCTGTGTCCGGTTCTTCCTTCAAACATATAATAATCTTCCGGAGCAGAAATTAATCGGTGCCGGGTGGCTGTTTCATGCCAGGAACGGGCATGGAAACGCATGGAGTCGTATAGCACTCCATCCATGTCGAATAAAACAGCTTTCGGGGAAAGGGTTGTTTGACCGGTTCGTTCCAGATACCGGATGATAGCTTGTCGGATCATTTTTGTCTTCTCACTGTTAAACCATTGCAAAGGTATAATAAAAGGGTCGCCACACCCATGGTGGCAACCCTTTCGGAAATATGATCATTCAAATAATAAACAATTATAAACGAGCTTTGATCGCTTCCGTTTCTTTTTCATAACCTGGTTTCTCCAACAGGGCGAACATATTCTTTTTATATGCTTCTACACCTGGTTGGTCGAATGGGTTTACACCTAACATATAACCGCTGATACCACAAGCTCTTTCAAAGAAATAGAATAACTGTCCGATATAGTAAGCAGTTACTGCAGGCAGAGTAATTTTAAGATTGGGAACACCACCGTCTACGTGTGCCAGCTGAGTGCCTAATTCCGCCATTTTATTTACTTCGTCCACATGTTTTCCTGCCAGGAAGTTCAGTCCGTCCAGATCTGCTTCATCAGCAGGAACCAATACGGTATGATCCGGTTTTTCAATAGAAATAACCGTTTCAAAAATAGAACGTTCTCCATCCTGGATCCATTGACCCATCGAATGAAGGTCAGTTGTCAGATCTACAGAGGCCGGGAAAATACCTTTTCCGTCTTTTCCTTCACTTTCACCGTATAACTGTTTCCACCATTCTGCGATATAGTGTAATTTCGGATGGAAATTTGCCAGGATCTCGATCTTTTTGCCACTCTTATATAACTCGTTACGGGTCGCTGCATAGATCGTTGCGATATTATCTGCGAAAGGAACATCTGTTCCGGTTGCTTTTTCCATGGAAACCGCTCCTTCAATCAACTCACGGATACTGATACCTGCAACTGCGATCGGTAATAGTCCTACCGGAGTAAGTACCGAGAAACGTCCTCCTACATTATCCGGAATAATGAATGTTTTATATCCCTCCTGGTCTGCCAATGTACGCAATGCACCTTTTTTCGCATCTGTAATAGCTACAATACGGTGTTTTGCTTCCTCTTTACCAACAGCATCTTCCAACTGTTTTTTCAGGATACGGAATGCTAAAGCAGGTTCTGTAGTAGTTCCTGATTTGGAAATATTGATAATACCGAACTGTTTGTCTTTCAGGACTTCGGTTAATTCATACAGGTAATCTTCTCCAATGTTCTGTCCGGCATAAAGGATCACCGGATTTTTACGTTCATTCAGTAACAGGTCGAAGCTATTGTTCAAGGCTTCCAGCACCGCTTTTGTTCCCAGGTAGCTACCGCCAATACCAATGGCAACCACAACTTCACATTTAGAGCGAAGTACATTTGCAGTCTCTTCAATTTCTGCGATCTCAGCTTCTGTAATAGAAGAGGGAAGAGTTAACCAGCCTAAGAAATCATTTCCTGCACCGGTACCGTTCTGTAAGGTTGCGTTACATTCTTCAGCTTTTCCGGCCTGAGCATATACCTGCTCTTTTGTTACAGTACCTAAAGCCTTGTCAATGTCTAAAGTGATGTTCTTCATATTTTTATTTTTTATTTGAGTAGTGGGTAGAGGGGAGTGGGTCGTTAGTAGAAAAAATATTCAAATTCTACCAATTATTTACTACTATCTATCAACTACTTATTCTCATTTAAATGTCTCCGTTAATTTTCTTGTGATGCTAAAAGGTGATTTTCGCTCATATAAGATCTGGTAGACCGCATCCAGGATCGGCATTTCTACCTGATACTTTTCGTTGATCTCGTGAATGCATTTTGCACCGTAATAACCTTCTGCGATCATTTCCATTTCAATCTGGGCTGTTTTCACGGAATATCCTTTTCCGATCATGGTGCCGAATATCCGGTTCCGGCTGAACCGGGAGTAAGCTGTTACCAACAGATCTCCCAGATAAGCAGAAGCTGTGATATCCCTTTCTACCGGATGAACAGTCGCTACAAATCTGCGCATCTCTTCAATGGCATTGCAGATGAACACAGCCTGAAAATTATCTCCGTATTTCATTCCGTGGTAGATACCTGCCACAATAGAATAGACATTTTTCAATACGGCTGCATATTCGATCCCGACCACATCATTGCTGTATGAGTTTTTCAAATACTGATTTCTGAATACATTAGAAACAGCATTCAGGTGCTCATTGTTTATACATCCCAACGTAATATAAGAGAGCCGTTCAAAGGCAATCTCTTCCGCATGGCATGGGCCTCCCAGGATAGCAATATTTTCTTCCGGCACTTCATATCTTTGTGCAAAATAGTCGGTGATCAGCATGTTCTCTTCCGGCACCAATCCTTTGATGGCAGAGATCACAAACTTATGATGAAGAGGAGTCGTAACCTTTTCAAGATGCTGTTTGAAAAAAGGGGAAGGGGTCGCAAAGATTAGCGTATCTGACTGTTCTATGGCTTCATTGATATCTGAATAAAAGTTTATTTTGCTGGTATCGAAACGTACACTGGTCAGATAGTTCGGGTTATGCTTTAGTTGTTTAAACTCTTCTATACTTTCCTGTTTACGCATGTACCAGTTGATACTATCTTGTGTAGACAGTACTATTTTGGCCAGAGCAGTAGCCCAGCTACCGCCGCCCATAATAGCAATTCTTCCGGGTAAATTCATGGCTTTATCCCTGTTTTCCTGCATTCTCTACCCACGAAGCCACAGTTTCCGCAGCAGGGTTCTGTAGCTCTAACTTATGCTTCTTGTTCAATTCGCACAGGTCTTGTCTGAGCTTGTTGGGGTTAGCTTCTGCCAGTGCTTCCACTGTCAGGTATCCGGCTTTCTGAATGGCAGGAACCCAAACCTCTTCAATTCCTAATGCCGCATATTTTTCCGGTGTATCTTTTTTCGCCGCTTTTTCCGGACGCATTTGTGGGAAGAACATTACCTCCTGAATACTTTCCTGTCCGGTCATAAACATGACTAAACGGTCCATGCCAATCCCCATACCACTGGTAGGAGGCATCCCATATTCCAATGCCCGCAGGAAGTCATGGTCAATAAACATCGCTTCATCATCTCCCTTTTCACTTAGGCGAAGCTGTTCTTCAAAACGTTCGCGCTGATCGATCGGATCATTCAACTCTGAGTAAGCATTCGCGATCTCTTTCCCGTTAATCATCAACTCGAAACGTTCGGTCAATTCCGGATTGTTACGGTGTTTTTTTGTCAATGGGGACATTTCGACCGGATAGTCTATGATGAAGGTGGGCTGTATGTAGCTTCCCTCGCATTTATCACCGAAGATCGCATCAATCAGTTTTCCTTTCCCCATGGTTTCATCCTGCTCGACGCCTAATTGTTTACAAACGTCGCGTAGTTGCTCTTCATTCATTCCGCTGATATCAATACCTGTATGTTCTTTGATGGCATCGGTCATCGTAATGCGTTTGTAAGGAGCTTTGTAGTCAATTTCCTTATCCCCAATCATTACTTTGGTCGTACCATGCACATCCAGTGCGATCTTTTCCAATAATTTTTCGGTTAAGTCCATCATCCAGTTGTAGTCTTTGTAGGCTACATAGATCTCCATCACAGTGAACTCCGGATTGTGTGTGCGGTCCATCCCTTCGTTGCGGAAGTTACGGCTAAACTCGTAGACACCCTCGAAACCACCTACGATCAGACGCTTCAGGTAAAGCTCATTGGCGATACGAAGATAGAGGGGGATATTTAATGCATTGTGATGTGTAATGAACGGACGTGCGGTTGCTCCCCCGGGGATGCTTTGCAGTACTGGCGTATCCACTTCGAGATATCCGCGTTCGTTAAAGAATTCCCGCATCGAATTGAATACTTTGGTACGCTTGATGAACGTGTCTTTCACCTGTTCGTTTACGATCAGGTCCACATAGCGCTGGCGGTAGCGTTGTTCCGGATCGGTAAATCCGTCATACACCACTCCATCTTTCATTTTTACGACCGGAAGGGGGCGAAGCGATTTGGCAAGAACTGTCAATTCTTCCGCATGGATGGATATTTCACCCATTTGCGTGCGGAATACATATCCTTTGATTCCTACATAGTCTCCAATGTCTAACAGCTTTTTGAAAACCGTGTTATAAAGCTCTTTCTCTTCACCCGGACAAAGGTCATCCCGTGAAATATACACCTGGATTCTACCTTCCGTATCCTGTAACTCCATAAAAGAAGCTTTTCCCATGATACGGCGGCTCATGATACGTCCGGCTACCCTTACTGTGCGAGGGGCTTCATCGTCCTTAAAATTCTGTTTTATTTCTGTTGAATAAGCATTGGTTACATACTCGGCTGCGGGATAAGGGTCTATGCCCAGTTGACGCATTTGTTCAAGACTGTTACGTCTGATTATTTCCTGTTCGCTTAGTTCTAATAAATTCATTATGCGATTATATTTATTACAATATCAGGCAAAAGTACAAAATAATTGAGAATTAACAATTGAGAATGGATAATTCAGAGTCAGAACATTAGATTTTTAATAAATGAAAAAATATTACTCTGCTATTGTCAAATAGTGGGAATAGGGAATGATCGCTTCGGGGAGAAAAAAACGCACATCTTTTCCTTCCCGGAACGCCTGACGAATAAAAGTAGAGGAGATCTCTATGATAGGAGCTTCCACCGTTTGAATGTGTGGATGGGAAACTGGTAGGTCAACGGAATATCCTAAACGGGGATAGATCAGGACCGGGAAATTCTCTAACAACTTACGATATTCTTTCCAGCGTTCGATAGACACCCAGTTATCAGCTCCCATAATGAAATAAAAATGGTGGTCCGGATAGGCTTTCCGGAGGGCAGTCAAGGTGTCAATTGTGTAGGTCGGCTGTGGAAGATGGAACTCAAAATCACTGGCACGAAAATGGGGATAGTCCTGAATGGCTATCTGCACCATCTCCAGACGCAGCGCATCATCCAGCAGATCGTTCTTACTTTTGAGTGGGTTTTGTGGAGTAACTAAAAACCAGACTTCTTCCAGCTCGGTGTATTCACATAGCCAGTTAGCCAAAGCTAAATGTCCGATGTGAATGGGATTAAAAGAGCCGGAAAAAATGCCTGTCTTTTTCATGAACCAAATAAAAAGTTTCTGACTACTGCTAACGTTTCTTTCTGTGCTGTAGGCAGATCATCATTGACTATGACTACATCAAATTTCGGGGCAAAGCTTAGTTCAAACTCAGCTTTGGCAATCCGGCTTTCAATCACTTCCGGGGTGTCAGTCCCTCTTCCGGTAAGCCTTTTGCGGAGTTCTTCTATTCCGGGAGGCTGAATGAAGATAGAAAGAGCCTGTTCTCCATAGTAATTTTTAATATTGCATCCACCTACCACATCCACATCAAATATGACATTGTGGCCCTCTGCCAGGATCCGTTCCACTTCACTTTTCAGGGTGCCATAGAACCGGTCCGTATATACCTCTTCATATTCCAGAAAATGACCACCCTGGATCCGTTCCCGGAATTCTTCCGGAGTGAGGAAATAATATTCCACTCCATGTTTTTCTGTTCCCCGTGGCGGACGGCTGGTTGCAGAAATAGAAAACTGGATATCTAAATTTTGTGTTAACAGATAGTTGATAATGGTGGACTTCCCTGATCCGGAAGGAGCTGAGAAGATAATTAACTTTCCTGTCATTCTTTTTTATTTTGAGTAGTTGGTAGTAAGTAGAAAAAATATTCAAATTTTACCGTCTATCAACTACTTATTAATTATAGTACGTTGAGAATTTGCTCTTTAATCTGTTCCAGTTCATCCTTCATACGGACCACGACTTTCTGCATTTCTGCATGGTTGCTTTTGGAACCGAGTGTATTGATCTCTCTTCCGATCTCCTGTACGATGAATCCTAATTTTTTACCCTGTCCCTGACCGCTCTCCATCGTTTGAATGAAATATTTCAAATGATTATCCAGGCGGACTTTTTCTTCATTTACATCTAATTTCTCAATATAATAGATCATCTCCTGCTCGAAACGATTCTTATCATAGTCCTTAGCAGCGATTTTCTCTAAATTGTCCATAATACGGACTTTGATCCGCTCGATCCGTTCACCTTCATATTTCTCAATCTCAGAAAGCAGGGACGCAATATTCTCTATCTTCTGGATAAATAGTTTTTGTAGCATGACTCCTTCCTGTTTACGGAATTCGTGTAACTGGGTAATAGCCTGTTCAATCGTACGCTGGATAATATTCCATTCGTTTTCGTCCGGCTCTACAATATCGGATTTGATCACTTCCGGCATGCGCAACAACGTCTGGAACCAGTCTGCTGGTTCTTCCACACCCAGATCTGCCGCTATTTTTTTGATTTGATTATGATAGTTCTCTATGGCAGCCACGTTAATATGTACCGGGGTTTCTTTTCCGATATATTCAATGCTGATGGAGAATTCCACTTTCCCACGTTCCAGTTCTTTCAATAGCTGGCTCCGTATCAACATCTCTCTTTCTTTATAAATAGATGGGATACAGGTAGACAGGTCTAACTGTTTACTATTGAGCGCCTTTATTTCTACAGTTACTTTTTTTGTTGGTAGTTCGGCAGTAACCTTGCCGAAGCCTGTCATAGATTGTATCATTTAATTCTTAAGTTTTCGCAAAATTACTTTTTTATTTGAAGTTTTGCCGGCTATACACTATAAAAATGTACTTTTGTGGCTCAAATTGTAGTATTTATGCCTTGTATTATATATATAGAAACATCAACAAACGTTTGTTCCGTTGCCATCTCACAGAATAGTCAGCTCCTTTTTGAAAAATCCTCTTTGGAAGGTCCGTCCCATGCAGCGCTTTTAGGAGTATTTATAGAGGAAGCGCTGGCGGTATTAGAAAAAAGAAAGCAGCGACCGGATGCTATAGCAGTGAGTAGTGGACCAGGTTCTTACACCGGACTACGTATCGGGGTTTCCATGGCCAAAGGATTGTGTTTCGGATATGGTATTCCTTTGATTGCTGTTCCTACACTGGATATTGTTGCTTCGAAAGCAATCCGGAAGATAGAAAATACCGGCGAATCTCTTTACTGTGCTATGTTGGATGCCCGGCGGATGGAGGTATATGCCGCCCTCTATGACCGGGATATGAATCAGGTTCGGGAAACGCAGGCGGATATTGTTACGGCGGAAACCTATGAATCTTTTCTGAAAGACCGTAAGGTTTATTTTGTCGGCAATGGTGCTTCTAAGTGTAAAGAGATTATTCTTTCTCCAAACGCTATCTTTCCTGATCAGATAGATCCGCTGGCTTCAGATATGATATTTTTGGCTGAAAAGAGGTATGAAGTGGGTGATTTTCAGGATGCTGCTTATTTTGAACCCTTCTATTTAAAAGAATTTGTAGCCACGATAGCCAAAAATAAAGTCTTAGGTAATTCGTAATTTTTTTTCATTCCATTCTATACACAGGAGTTGGGAAGTCTTTATTTCATTCATCCTCAAAAGGAATATTCCAGCAAAGATCCGGGAACACTAAAAGATCTCCGGTATGATATTCCTTATCCCCCGGAGTGGGATTCAGCCACTTATACCTTATATTTATTTCACCTGCTCTCTGTTTATTAATCTTTTACTCCTTACCAGTTCGTATTGTGCGGAGAGAATCAGATTCGGTATACCCATCAAGCCGGGTTTGTGGAAGAAACAGTCCGCTGTGATGACAAAGATTTTTGAAGTAGTGAAATATAATAAATAGATCACTATCTTTGCAGGGAATCGAATGAATATGATTCCCTATGATATTTTATTTTACCGGAACGGGCAACTCTCTTTGGGTGGCCCAAACGCTGGGAAAAGCGTTAAATGAATCCTTAGTCTCCATTTCCGAATGTTGGAGATCATTACCGGATCCATTCTCCTTTCCGTTGAAGGAAGAAGAAAAGATCTTGTTTGTTTATCCTGTGCATTCATGGGGACCACCGGTTATTGTTCAGCAATTTATTGAACGGCTTACCTTTAGCGGATATACAGATCAGAAAATTTATTCAGTTTGTAGCTGTGGGGATGATTGTGGCTACACAACAGAGATTTTGAATCATACCCTGAAAAAGAGGGGGTATTCCCTGTCCGGAAGTTACTCTGTTACGATGCCGAATAATTACATTCTTTTTCCGGGTTTTGATGTGGATACTGAGGAAAAAGCAAACCGGAAGCGGCGGGAGGCCGTAGACCGGATACCGGAGATTGTGTCGGCGATCCGGAATGAAAAAAAGGAGGATGAACTCTATGTAACAGGAAGTATACCATTTGTCAAGAGTCGTATGATCCGGCCTTATTTTATTAAGTTTGCTTTGGGTAAAAATGAGTTTTATTCTACGGATAAATGTATTTCCTGTGGGCTTTGTGAACGGATCTGTCCGACCTCCACTATTTCAATGAAGGAGGACCGGCCTGTCTGGAATAATACCTGTATACAATGTTCAGCCTGTATCCATCGTTGTCCGGTGCGTGCCATTGAATATGGGAAGGTCAGTCTGAATAAGGGACGATATGTTCATCCGGATTACAAATAAATATAATTTAGTATGATGAGAAATATTTTTTTAGTGCTTATGGTTGCCCTTTTGGGGATGAGTTGTCAGGAAACGCCGAGAGGATACGTGATCCGTGGCGAAGTAACTAATCAACAAGAGGGAATGATTTATCTGAAATCTTTCCGGAACAAGATGTTTTTTGATTATGATTCTGCGGAGATCAAGGATGGTAAATTTACTTTTACAGGTGAAGTGGAATTTCCTTTACTCTTTGGTTTGTCCACTGAAGATATGCGTTATCCTGCCCAGTTGTTTGTAGAGAATACCCACATGGGAGTGGTATTAAATGATTCGGAGGGAACAGTCACTGTAACGAATTCACCTGCAAATGATCTGTTCCTGGGGGTTGTTCCTGAAATTTATGAAGAAGGATATAACATTGATAGTCTGGTGAACCGGTATCCTAATTCTCCGGTAGCAGCGTTTTATCTCTATCGCTATTTTACCTATCAGCTTTCATTAGAGGATCTGAAGGCCACCCGTTCGAAACTTTCCCCTTCCCTGGATCAGTTTCCATATGTGAAAGACCTGGATCTAATTATCGGTCAGTTAGAAAATATACAGATCGGCAGAGTCGCTCCCGATTTTACCTTGCCGGATCCGGATGGGAATCCGGTATCCCTTTCTGATTTCAGAGGAAAATATGTGCTAATTGACTTCTGGGCTGCCTGGTGTCCGCCCTGCAGGAAAGAGAATCCGAATGTGGTGAGAATGTATCAAAAATATAAGGATAAAGGATTTACCGTGTTGGGAGTTTCTTTGGATTACAATCGGAATAATTGGCTGAAAGCTATTGCGGATGACCAATTGACCTGGACACATGTTTCTGATCTGCAATATTGGGATTCGGAAATCCCGGCATTATATGGGGTGCGGGGTATTCCGGCGAATGTTTTGATTGATCCGGACGGAGTCATTCTGGCAAAGAATGTGATGGATGAAGAGTTACAGCAAACATTGAAGGAAATTCTGGAATAAATGAAGAGAATACTATTTCTTTTAAGTCTATATCTGCTGACTGTTGCCGGAACAGTCCTCGCTCAGACCGATTCTTTTGATGTGGCAGTCCGGATCGCCGTTGAACGTCAGATGATAACCTATCCTAAATCTACCCTGAAAGATCTGTATAAAAACTTTTTTCAGGATAAATATGGCCCGGGCCATATCATCAGTGACACCACTGGCGCAGGAAACTATCTTCGCCGGGAATTAGCCACCATGACCCGTTCGGATGGCGAGCTGGTGGAACCCACCGGATGGGAAGGAAACTTTTTACGTGTAAATTTGTCTCTGGTAAAAGAGAAACAAATTCCCTATCCTGTTTTCTTTGATGCATTTACCCGTAGTGTGAATGGGATCCAGCCTCCTCCCGTACCAGTCTGGAAAGAAGAGTGGGAGCGCATAGAAAAGATTATCGCCTCTATGGACCTCTCCCTTGCCGGTTATGAGTCAGATAAGGCAGAAATCGACGAAAGACTGGAGAACGGTGAGTTTGTCGGACATCACAGTCCGGTCTTTGAAGAAACCTATTCTCCACACTATCGTATTATCAGCCGTGATATCTTTGAAAAAGAATTACTTCCTTTCTTGCTGAATAAAAAAGAGGAACGATAGATCTTCCGGGTAAGTTAGAAACCTGTTTTTTATATCCGGAACGCTGGTTTTAGTCGTACTTTGCTAAACCAGAGTTCCTTTTTTTTATGTTCTTCATAAAAAAGAAAAAGAAGTTATGAAGAGGTTCTTTTTGATAGGTATCCTTATCCTAAACATGGTTGCCATTACTGAATATGGAAAAGGAGTGAATAAAAAGGAGATGATCATTCCGGAAGTGAGTCAGGATTCATTTGGCCGGGTGGAGATCACTTTTCGTTTTGAAAGGCATGATCTGGAAAGAAGTAATCAGTTTGCGATCTGGTTTCAAAATCAGTCAGGAGAAGTCATGCGGACCTTGTTTGTAACAAAATATGCGGCCGACGGAGGTTACCGGATTGATCTGGATTGCCTTCCGAAGTGGGTAAACCGTGCGGAACCGGAATTTCTCCCTCAGGCGGAAATTGATACCTATACGGGGCCTACTCCCCTGACCGGCAGACTGGAATATGTCTGGGATGGTAAGGATAGGCATGGGAAACCGGTTCCTGAAGGAAATTATGTGTATTATATTGAAGGAAATATGTACGATAAAAGTACGATCGTCTATTCCGGATTGATTCTGGTAAGTGATGAGGAGATGACCGTCCGTTCCCGGTTTGAACAAAATGAACCCTTTGAATACCGGGGAGCAGGTATGATTGAAGATGTGGTGGTCAGATATATTCCATAATCTGTTGTTCCCTTATCTTTAGGAATCAGGATCCTTCGGGTAAACAAAAGCTGTATATACCTGGAATATGGCGGCTATTGTGAGGCAAACGACCCATTCTTTCCGCTCCATAAACATCAGTGAAGAAGCAACCAACATAAGTATAGAAGCAATCACATTAAACATCTGAAGACGCCGCCGGCGGAAATCCAGATCTTTAACCGGAAAGGTCAGATGGCAGATTGCAATTCCGGAAGCACCCACTGCGAAAAGATAAGGGGCTACTGACAGGGTTGTAATGTAAAGGCCTGCTCCTGCTAATAATAAAAGGGCTGAAATATTAAAAAGGATCGTTCGTATCTGATTATTCATTATTTCTTTTTGATAAGATAAATGTCTTCATTAGGCTTTTTCATGAAGTACTCTTCCCGGGCAAACCGTTCCAGCCCCTCTTTGTCTGTACGAAGGTCATTAAGCTTTTTGCTGTTTACCTCAATTTCGTCCTGGTAGTATTTGATCTCTTTTTCCAGGCTACGTATTTTTTCGTCGTATGTGTAGCGTTTATAGAGGTTGCTGTCACCTGCGGTAAGGGTAAAAATGACTGCAACAATGGTTACCAGCCAATAGACATTCAGCCGGGAAACATACTTATTGTAAAAGTCTTTAATACGTGCCATGGATCGTCTGTTTTTACAAAGGTAAATGAATTATTTTATTTATCTTTGTGTTACTAATAAAAAAGCAGGTAATGGATAGTTATATTGTATCGGCCAGAAAGTACCGTCCCTCCACTTTCCGGAGTGTCGTAGGTCAGAAGGCACTTACAACCACTTTAAAAAATGCGATCTCAGGCAATAAATTAGCACATGCTTATCTCTTCTGTGGTCCGCGTGGGGTAGGGAAGACCTCCTGTGCCCGTATTTTTGCGAAAACGATTAACTGCCTGACCCCCACAGCGGAGGGGGAAGCCTGTAACTCTTGTGAATCTTGTATGGCGTTTAATGAACAACGCTCTTATAATATTCATGAACTGGATGCCGCTTCCAACAACTCGGTAGATGATATCCGCTCGCTGATTGACCAGGTACGTATCCCACCGCCTATCGGAAAATATAAAGTGTTTATTATTGATGAGGTCCATATGTTAAGTTCGGCTGCCTTTAATGCGTTCCTGAAAACGCTGGAAGAGCCTCCTCATCATGCCTTATTTATCCTGGCTACTACGGAGAAACACAAGGTGTTACCTACGATCTTATCCTGTTGCCAGATTTATGATTTCTCCCGGATCTCTATCGCGGATATGGTAGATCATTTGCAATATGTCGCTTCCTGTGAAGGAGCTACCGTAGAGCCCGAAGCATTGAACGTAATTGCTCAGAAAGCAGATGGCGGAATGCGTGACGCACTCTCTATTCTGGATCAGGTGGTGAGTTTTACCGGTGGGAATATTACTTATCAGGCGGTCATTGATAATCTGAATGTACTGGATTATGAGTATTATTTCCGTCTGACGGATGCCATGCTGGCCGGAAATGTGAGAGCGGCTATGCTGCTTTTAAATGAGATCCTGAACCGTGGATTTGACGGACAAAATATTATTACGGGACTGGCCGGACATTTCCGGGACCTGTTGGTTTGTAAGGATGAAGCTACTTTGATCCTTTTTGAAGTGGGAGCTTCGATTCGTGAGCGCTACCGGGAGATGGCTAAACGTTGTCCGGATCAACTGCTGTTTAAAGCGATCGAACTGGCTAACACCTGTGACCTGAATTACCGGGTGAGCCGGAACAAAAGGCTTTTACTAGAATTAACATTGATCCAGTTATGCCAGCTTACCCAACAACATCATGCGCCTGCCAATCCTATCAATCAGCAGGGACTGAATCCAGTGAATGTTTCCGGCAGTGGACAGGCTCCACCATCAGCTCCGGCTTCCCAACCGGTCATGTCCGGGCAGACTCCTCTGTCACCTGCACAGCCGGCGGCTACTCAACAACAAGTGGTCACTACACGGATGCCCTCTTCTGCTCCTTTACAGGTTCAGACTCCACAAGGACCGCCATCAACACCTCCCAAAAGAGATATGGCTCCTCCTAAAAGTACCTCTTTGAAGGAACTGATGCAGGAGAAACCGAAAGAAGCCGTACAACAGATGGTAACTGTTCAGGATCAATTAACGACTTTTGACGGGAATGATCTCGTAAAATACTGGATGCTGTTTGCTGAGCAGATCGATAAAAAGGTGTATCTGAAAAATACGATGACTAACTGTAAACCCGTGTTACAGGAAAACTTTCATTTTGAAGTATCGGTACACAATCCCGGCCAGCAGGAAGAATTGATTAATAATAGTATAGATATTCTTTCGTTCCTGCGTACCCATTTAAAAAATACCCACATTCAGATGCGTGTCCGGATCAGTGAATCCAATGAAAAGAAACTGGCCTACACGGCTACTGAAAAATATCAACACCTGTTAGACACCAATCCCGCCCTTTCCAGATTAAGGGATGAATTCAATCTTATCATCGATTAAGGGGGAAACAGAGTGTCCGGCAGGACACTCTTATAAGTAGTCAAAGGAGTTATCAGTCGCTGCCGCTCCTTAAGAGTCAGCAGAAACTCCGTTTCTTAGGAGTTAAGTAGTAAATAGATATTTTTCTCCTCTCTACTTACTCCTTTAACTCCCAGCGAAGCGATAACTCCTTTGACTACTGAAAGGGGCTGTTCAAAAATTTTTGAACAGCCCCTTTTCTATAAATAATTTTCCATTCTTTAAAGCGGTCTGATCCACACATTGCGGAAGCTGATAGGCTCGCTTGGATCACCATGATCCTGAAGGATGATCGGACCGGCTCCGTGTTTTACCACTTTCGGGAAACCAATATATTCGGTTGTTCCTAAGATAGCAGTATTGTTTTGCAATACCACGCCATTGTGGATCACAGTCACACGGGGATTGTACAGGTACGTTCCGTCTTCTTTAAATACGGGAGCGGTATAGATGATGTCATATACGTTCCACTCGCCTGGTTTGCGCATCGCATTTGCCAAAGGAGGTGTCTGTTTGTATACACTACCGGTTTGCCCGTTTACATAGGTTTCATTGTTGTAGCAGTCCAGGATCTGGATTTCATACATTCCCTGAAGGAATACACCGCTATTTCCGCGTCCCTGGCTTTTGCCGGTAATGTTTTCCGGAACCTGCCATTCGATATGCAACTGGAAACTTTCAAATTTCTGTTTGGTCTGAATATCTCCTGTCGGTTTGTTGACTGTAAAGGCTCCGTTTGCAACGGTCCATTGTGCAGGACCTCCTTTCACACTTTCCCATGCGGACAGGTCTTTTCCGTCAAAAAGAACGATCGCATCCGAAGGAGCAGAATTGGTACAAAGGTCACCTGGTGTTACTACTTTCGGTTGTGGAGTCCAGTATTCCGACATCCCCGGAGTCATTTTTTCCGGTTCCGGATACTGTTTGCATACGTGTTTACACAGAGTGTACATGCTAAAGCAGCAAGCGTAGCTTTAGCTGTCAGGATTTTCTTGTTCATGGTATCTAATGTATTTTAAAGTTTAAAAATATTATCCTTACAAACATACGTAATATTTTTGCAAATAGCAACTTTTATAAAGATAAAATCTACTGTTTGTGATTGAAAAGCCGTGTTTCCGCTAACTTCTCATATTTTGTGCCCGGACGGCCGTAATTACAATAAGGGTGTATGCTGATTCCTCCGCGGGGAGTGAATATGCCGGTCACTTCTATATATTTAGGTTGCATCAGGTCTATCAGGTCTTTCATAATAATATTGACACAATCTTCATGGAAAGCTCCATGATTCCGGAAGCTGAATAAATATAATTTAAGACTTTTACTTTCTACCATTTTTACATCCGGGATGTAGTCGATGTGGATCGTTGCGAAATCCGGCTGTCCGGTGATCGGGCAGAGGCTGGTAAATTCCGGGCAGTTGAAACGAACCCAGTAATCATTTTCCTGGTGTTTGTTGGTGAACGCTTCCAGCACTTCCGGAGCGTAATCCTGTTTATATACGGTTGCACCTCCTAAAAGGCTTAATTCTTTTTGCTCATCCATAAAGCGTTTCTCATTTGTTTTTGGTTTCTAAATAACTATCTAATCCCTCTTTTCTCAATTTACAGGCCGGACAGGAGCCACAACCGTCTGCCGGAATCCCATTGTAGCAGGTGAGGGTCTGGTTTCTGACCAGGTCAAACACTTCCAACTCGTCGGAGAGTTGCCAGACCGCTTTTTTATCCCGGTTCATCAGAGGCGTATGGAGCACGAATTGTTCATCCATGGCTAAGTTCAGTGTCACATTTAACGAACGGATAAAGGTATCCCTGCAATCCGGATACCCACTGTAGTCTGCTTCCGAGACACCTGTTACCAGATGGAAGATCCCTTTGTTTCGTGCCATCACTGCGGCAAATGTCAGGAAGACCATATTCCGTCCGGGTACAAACGTATTCGGATAACTATCTGCCGGTTTGTCCTCATCCATCCGGATGGAAGGATCCGTGAGAGAGTTGGGCGCTAATTGTCCCAATAAGGAAACATCTAATAAATGAAAAGGAACATTTGCCTGACCGGCAATTGTACGGGCAATTTCAATTTCAAGGGAATGTTTTTGTCCATACGTGAAGCACACGGCCTCAACTCTTGAAAAATGCTTCTTTGCCCAGAATAGACAGGTGGTAGAATCCTGTCCGCCGGAAAAGCAAACCAGCGCAGCATCTTGTTGTATCATATTTTTCTTGTTTTTAATACGTGGTTAAGCAAGCACACGGAAAGAAAACTCTTTCGCTGCAAAGATAAGGAAGATTCCTGGAATAAAATAGAGGGTTGAATTGCACATCTTCATGTATTATGTGCAAAAAAGTAATATTTGTTGCACATTTTTTTAATTCTTGTGCTATCTTTGCTGCCGTTTATGGAATAAACTTAGGATAAAATTATAAACTAATAACAAATTTATGAAGAAAGTGATCGCATTGGCAGGATTGTGTTTACTGCCTTACACCTATGCTTCTGCAGAAGGTTACCAGGTAAATGCACAGAGTACCCGGCAAGGAGGTATGGGACATGTGGGAACTGCTATGAAGTTAGGTGCGGAAAGTATGCATTTCAATCCTGCTGGTCTGGGATTCTTAGACAAACAGATTGATATTTCAGCCGGGGTAACCGGAGTCTTTGCAAAAGCGACTTTTAAAGATGGTGATTATAAACATCAGTCAGATAATGATCCCAGTACTCCTCTCTTTGCATACGCTGGTTTTAAGATTTATGATTTTCTATCTGCGGGTATTAGTATTAATAACCCGTACGGAAGCTCAATCGACTGGGGTAAAAACTGGAAAGGAGCCCATCTGATCCAGGATATTTCACTGAAAGCTTTTTCCGTACAGCCTACTTTGGCATGGAAGATCACGGATCGTTTAAGTGTGGGAGCGGGAATGATGATCATGTTTGGGAATATAGAACTAAACCGTTCGTTTATTTCTTCTGCTGATTTAGCAGCGGTTGCTATGGCTAATCCGGATGCAGCTCCTTTAGCTGAAAAATATAAAGATATCACTCCTCTTTCGGTAGGAATATCCGGAAGTTCGGATATCCGGTTAGGATATAATGTCGGAGCGATGTTTGATATTAACGATAAGGTAACCATAGGTGCTTCTTTCCGTTCCAAAGTGAATATGAAGGTGGCAGAAGGAGATGTGGCTCTTACGTATGCAAATGAAATGGAATTAAAACCCGTTTTAGAAGGAGTTCCTCCACTGGACAGAGCTTATTTCCATGCACAACTACCATTACCTTCCAATTTCAACATAGGAGTTAGCTATCAGCCAACTACTCAATGGATTTTGTCCGGAGAAGTTCAGTTTGTGGGATGGGGTGCGTACGAAAAATTAGATATTCATTTTATTCCGGAAAATACCTTAGGAATATATGACCAGAGTGCCCGTAAAGAATATAAAAACACCCGTATTTACAGATTAGGTGCTCAATATGGATTAACAAGCAGAATGGATTTACGTTTAGGTGCTTACTTAGATGAAACTCCGGTAAAAGATGATTACCTGAATCCGGAAACTCCGAGTATGAATAAACTGGGACTATCGGCAGGTTTCAGCTTCCGTCCGGTGGATCGTTTCTCAATTGATCTTTCTTTTACGTATGTAACGGGATTCGGTCGTGACGGATCTTATACGGATAAAAGTTTAGTAACGGGCATGGATCGTAATTTCGGAGGACATTATCAAACACGTGCTTATATGCCTTCCATCGGTTTACGTTATTTATATTAAACTTTTTCATTGGAATATTTAAGGAATGAAAGAGGCAAAAGCCTTTTGACTATTTAAGAGTGTCTGAAAAGACACTCTTATTTTTATTTATTATAAATGATCGGTCGGCCAGAAGTCCGGTTTTGTTTTAGAAGCATGTGGTTTTGACCTGCAGTCTATACAACGGGTAGGAGCATACAGACTGGGCATTCCCGGAGATTGGCTTAACAGAAGAATGGGATAACCGATATCTGAATCATTCGTTATCTCCATAGGACACGTATCACGGGGTTTTTCGTAGAGATCTTCTGAAGTAGGTATAAACAAATCTTTCTTTTCTATAGAAGTGACTTCTACATATCCAATCACTGCTTCTTCCGGTTCGGTGACACAAATAATATTTCCTTTAATTTCTGATGGCATCTTGGAAAAAAGTCCTCCCGTATTATCCAGGTTTTTTTTGCAGGTTTTCAAAATAATCAAAAGCCTCTTTCCGGATTTGCATTTGCTCCACGGCAATATAATAAAGGATGGATAGTTTATCATCCGAACAGGGAATCTCCACTAACTTTTTTAAAGTGACTTTATTTTCCTGCAGTTTGACAGTCGATTCTAAAATGAGTGTTTTTGAACTGTCCACCCCCCAACAATAATATTTATTGTTGGGAGTGTTCAGATCATAAAACTTAGAGTTTGTCTCTTCATGGATAATTTCTTCTCCATAATTCGCGAACAGAGAGGCCTGCACCTCCCAGTGCTCCTTATATTTCCACCGGAAATAACGTGACTGGTTTAGTTTATCTTCTGTGGAAACACATATAAATACGGGTTCTCCTTTGGCTTTTTTAGTAGGGGTAATATTTTCTATAGCGGGCGTAGTCAGGGGATTTAAAAAAGAAGAAATGTATTCTTTATTATCTAAAGAGATATGCAGACGGTATTTTACCTGAGGATTAAGAGGGCCTGTAGGAATGAGATATATGCCCTTATCCGAGTGAATCCCGTTTTCCGTACGGCTGCCATCATCTCCTTCCACATATATCAGCGCATCAGGGATATATTCATATCCGGTATATTGGTCTTGCAAATGAATACTTCTGTTTAGAATAATCCTGGTTGTGTCATTGCTTATAAAACCTTCCACAACTAACATCCGTTCTCCCCTCCGGATGTTGGAATGCTCATATTCTGTAATACAGGAAGAAAATAAACCTATAAGGTAAAACAGAAATAATAACTTTAAAAATAAATAGATAGCTTTCATCGGATAGGGGATTTAAGATGCATACTGTCTTTCTAATTTACTTCAAAAGAAGCCATTCCGTATATAGGTTTTCCATCTTTTGTCATGCCTTCAACCACTACATTAAAATTACCCTGGATATCTGAAGTTGTAAAAGGAATGGAAACCGTTCGCTGACCACCGGTTTGAACTTCCGGTTGCCACAATAGGGTATGCCGGTAATCCGGAATCCGGTTTCCCGGATGGTTTCCCGGATAGGAAGGAGCATGAAATGTACGTTTGGCAAGCGTCCCTTCATAATCAAAAAACTGGGTGGAATTATCCAGTGTCAGCCCCGGATAGTCCAGGTTGTACGTTTTGAAGGAAGCGATTCCATCTACTAATTGACCTCCGAAAACAAACTTTCCTTTATAGACTTCTATCTGCCGGATCAGTAATGGATTATAATTAAAGATTAGTTCATGATCGGTAATGGGAATACCATCTAACAGAACCAACGAGTTACCAATCGTAAACCCGGTACGGTCTTCCGTCAGGACAGAAAGAATGCGTTTATTATTGATTCGCCGGAAACGTAATCCGATAACAAACTCAATTACTACTTCTTCCATGGTAGTGAACCGGGTATATTCATCTAATAAATAACTCCAGTCCGGTTGCCATTGGAAGTACGAATCCGTCTTTTCCATTTGAGACAAAGAATCTGCCATGTAACTATACAAAACCTGTAACCCTACACTGCGTTGAAGTAGCTGTTCTTTCCAGGCTTCATTCAACTGAACACCGGGTAGTTCTTTTTCACTGTGAGTACTATAAGGGGATTCGATATCAATCCGATACCGGTTATTGGATGGAGACAATGCGGTAGTTACTAACTCCGGCATTCCACCTATGCGTTTGGTCACAAAAGTAACCTCTCCGTTCTCATTACAATGGCCTCCGAATATCCGGAGCTGATCTCCTACAAATCCAAGTAAAGGGGTTATTTTCTCAGGAATGGAAGAGGTTCCGTCCTGAAGATTGATCGCTTTTCCGGAAACAATATGTCCTTCATATTCCGGTACATACTTTCCGGAATAGGTAGTGACGGGAAGAGATCCGAGCTGTTGTTTCCAATGATTGATATGAGTTGTCCCCTCCGGTATAATTAAATCTTTTCCTGCAATCGAAATGGCCATGGAATGTATATTTTCAGGAAGGCCCTGTAGTTCGATCTTACCGGCAGAACGTACATGGAATATCTGTTTTTCCGGAGAAACCATGATCGTGTTTTCCGGAATCCGAAAAGAATTATCCTGTAGTATGGTATCATTTACCACCGCTATTTCTTCATCTGTTTTGAAGGTGTTGATCACATTGATCAGCTTATTGAAATAGATTTCCTCTCCTTCATTCCGCATGTTACGGGTATAAGCAACTAACCGGTAGTAGCCCGTGGGAAGAGTGGCCGGAATTTCCAAACATCCTTCTCCTGTTCCGTCCGTCAGGTCAATTTTTGCCTGTAGGACAGCAGATTGCGTATCCAATACCTCAATATAACCGGTCTTACTGAATGAAACCGGAATCCCTTCCGGATCGGTGATATACATTTTGGTCCATAAAAGTTCCCCGGCGAGATAGGTATTTTTATCCGTCTGAAGATAAGCCCGCTCTTTTATGATCCTTTCATGGGAGGATGCCCAAGAGGAGTGGATGGCAAATAAGACTCCGGTAAGGATGCATATACATATACGTGTTTTCATATCTTTTTTTTTATGCTGATTATAATTTATTCGTCGGCCAGAAATCCGGTTTATTTTTGGATGCTTTTGATTTGGTCCGGCAATCAATGCACGCATTCGGAGCATAGAATGTACCACTCAAATCCTGTTGGTATAAAACTAATCCGGAATTAGGGTCCTCTGTGGAAGCATTGAAACAATAATCATAAGGACGTTCATATACCTCAGCAGAGGATATATAGCGTTCCATCGTAGTTGTTGTGGCTACTTCAATATATCCAATGACTGTTTTTTCCGGATTGGTAGTGCAGGTGATGTTTCCTTTCATCTCGGAAGGCATCTGGGAAAAAAGTCCTCCTGTGCCATCCATGTTTTTCTGTAGATTGAAAAAGTAATCAAAGGCTTCTTTCCGAAGCATTTCCTGACTGATCTTAATATAATATAATTCAGATAATCTGTCATCTGAGGGTTCCATTTCAATGATCCTTTTCTGGGCAATCCTGTTTTCTGAGAGTTTTTCAGAGCTATCGAGAATCAATACTTTGGAACTATCTACTCCCCAGCAGTAATATTTATTGTTGGATGAAAAAAGGTCATACGTAACAAATTCTTCCTTTCCATCTATCCTTTCATACCCGACAGTGGCCATCAGACTTGCATGTACTTCCCAATGTTCTTTATATTTCCAGCGGAAGTAACGGGATTGATTATGGGGTTCATGAGTTGAAACACAAATCTCCACAGGAGCTCCCTTCTCTTTTTTAAGAACGGAAATACTGTCAATTTCCGGGGTGAAAACAGGTGTCAGATAAGTGGAGACGTATTCTTCCCCTTCCCATGCAATCCGTAATCTGTATGGTGTACCTTCCTGAAGGTCCCCATTCTCAATCAGATATTCTCCCTTTGATACATGTATTCCGGCAAAGGAATTTCCTTTGTCATTTTCCACAGAGACCATAGCATTTGTTATATATTCATCACCCATGAAGTAGTTTTCAATCCCCACGGTTTTACTTAATTTGATAAGTGTCGTATCGTTGGTTATAGTTCCTTCCACGACAAAAATATCCTCTATGGACTGTATACCCTTATGTTCATAGTCAGTAATACATCCAAACATCGTCAGGATCGTTATCAAAACAAAGAGGGTATATCGATTACATTTTTTCATTTTCAATTCTTTATAAAACATTCGTTGGCCAGAAAGCCGGCTTGTTCTTAGATGCATTTCTTTTACGACGGCAATCAATGCAATCCTCCGGAGCCTTTAACTCTTCCCCCTCTGTTTTGTAAAAGACAGGCATCGTTGATTCAAAATCATCTGTGATCTGAGAAAGACAGTTATTGTAAGGCCTTTCATAAAAACCATCATTCCTTTCAATATATTTTTCCGTATAGGTAGGAACAGATACATCCACATAACCGATCACTGTTTTCTCCGGATCAGATATACAGATAATATTTCCTCTCATTTCAGAAGGCATTTTAGAAAAGAGTCCGCCTGATTTATCTATATTTTCCTGCAAATTCGAAAAATAATCAAAAGCTTCTTTACTTAACATCGTCTGTTTAACGGATATAAAATAAAGTTGTGATAACCGATCATCAGCAGGTTCTATTTCTATCAGTTTTTTCAGCCGTATCCTGTTTTCTATTAATTTGTCGGTTGAATCCAGTATGAAAATCCTGGAACTATCTGCTCCCCAACAATAATATTTATTATTTGAAGTTTCAAGATCATGCCATATGTATTCAATTACCTGTGCTCCAAACATAACGGCTGTTACGTTGGCATACAGCTCTGCATGTACTTCCCAGTTCTCTTTGTATTCCCATCGGTAATAAGGAGATTGAGCAAGTGGATCGTGCGTGGAAACAGAAACAAGTACAGGGTCTCCGGTTTTTTCCTTGGTGATGGATAATTCAATTTCAGGAGTAAAAAGCGGAGACTGAAAAGTCGAAACATACTCTTCCCCGTCTAATGAAATGAGTAATCTGTATTGAAGAGAAGAGGAAAGAGTTCCATTTGGGATGACATATTCTCCTTTTTCGGTATGTGTTCCGGCTTTAGACCTGTTTCCATCATTACTCTCTACATATACCAGTGCATTTTCTACAGCATCATATTCCCGGATGGTTGCATTGATGTATCCGCTTCGGCTTAATTTGATGAACGTTTCGCCACTATCAATCGTTCCCTCCACAACCAACAGTCCCGAAATATCTTTGATCCCGCTGTGTTCAAAGTATTCTATACACCCATATCCCAAAAAGAGAAGGAAGCATGCACTGATCATATGTGGATATTTTCCGGACATGGGGTTTTAAAATTTGATATTATAAGAGATATAAGGGATCGGCATACCGAAGATGGCGAGTTTATATCCTTTCAACCGGCCCTCTTCTGAAGTATAATAAACCGAATAGGCATTTTTCCGACCTGTCAGGTTATATACTCCGATGGAAATGGAACTGTGGGTCAACAACGTCAGATGATGGCTGGGCTCTATGTTGAAAGAGGCATCCATACGGAAGAAATCCGGTATCCGATACTGGTTTCTGTCTGAGTAATAAACAAATTCACCCCCGGCGTAATGGTACTTGGACACCGGAAGGGTGATCGGTCTACCTGTACTGTAATCACAGTTCATAGAGAAACTAAACCGGTGAGTGAACTTGTAGTTCCCTACTAATTTCACTTCATGCGGTTTGTCATAATCGGAGGGATACCAGTTCCCGCCATTCACCGGATCATATAAACCCGGGTCATTTTGCCGTAACTCCGTGCGGGAGTAAGTATAGCTTATTCATCCGTTTAATTTACCTAATGTTTTCTTCAGCATGAACTCCACTCCATAGGCACGCCCTTCCGTACTGATGACGTCCGTTTCAATATGATGGTTCATGATCAGTTCTGCATTGCTACGGTAGTCCAGGTAGTTCTTCATGTTTTTATAATATCCTTCGATAGAAGCTTCCATCGTATTATTCCACAGGTTTTTATAGAGTCCGGCTGCAACCTGATAACCCGTCTGGGGTTTGATGTTCGCATCACTCAGTTTCCAGGTATCCGTAGGAGACATGATCGTTGTATTGGATAACTTATGAATATGTTGTCTCATGGTGTTATACCCGGCTTTGACAGAGAAACCATCTGCAAATTCATATCGGGCCGACAGACGGAATTCCGGACCATGGTAAGTTTGGAAAGAACCACTTCCTGCATGAACCGTATCGGTGATGGTATTCAGGGAGGGCAGGCTCCCTTCTTCATAAGCGTTAAAGGACCGGGGTCCCAGCACATTAAACATTGTATACCGGATGCCGGCATTGACAGAGAGCTGAGGAGTAATCTCCCAACGATCCCCTATGTAGACAGCAGATTCCGCCGCTTTTTCTTTTTGCATATGATCAGGGACTACAATAGACTCCTCTCCCTCCGGAAGGTATTTGCCCGGATTCAGATCGTAGTACAGGGTATTCACTCCGAAATCAACTGTATGCTTATCATTTGCATACCAGACAAAGTCTGCTTTTGCGAAAAACTGGTCGATTCCGAAAGACAGATTGTAAGCACTTGCCGCATTATCGGTATAGATCGTATTATAATCGTAATGGTCATAACCGGCCGTGTAGACACTGGTTAGCTTGGGACTGAAAATATGTCGCCATTTAATAGAGGCATTCGCATTCTGGTAAGCATATTTTTCTTCTGCATTAAAACTAAACCGGTCCCGGCTGTAATATCCGTTTACATACAGATTATTGTATTCATTGAATTTATGGCTGACTGTGGCATTCAGGTCATAAAATCCGGCGCTTCCATCCTTATACCCGCTTTTTTCCGGTAGTTTCTTCAGGATCCAATCGGAATAGGTCGTACGTCCTCCCACGATAAAAGAGGTTTTTTCACTGAAGACCGGTCCTTCTAAGGTCAGCCGGCTGGTGAGTAAACCAAGACTGGCGGATCCCTGGAATTCTTTTTTATTTCCTTCCCGGCTGGTAATGTCAAGTACGGAAGAGATACGTCCTCCATATTTGGAAGGAATACTGCTTTTGTAGAGCTCCATATCTTTCACTACGTCCGGGTTGAACGCCGAAAAGAAGCCGAAAAGGTGGGTGGGATTATAAATGACCCCGTCATTAAACAGGATCAGGTTCTGGTCCGTGGCACCTCCGCGCACATTGAAACCACTGGACGCTTCTCCGACAGACTTTACCCCGGGTAAAGACATCACCACCCGGATAATATCCGCTTCTCCAAACGCTGTAGGAATGTTTTTAATCTCTTTCATTTTGAGACGTTCCACACCCATATTGGTACTTCTTACATTTTCTATTCTTTCTGAAGAAATTGTTACTTCCCGCAGTGTGTACACCTGTTCCTCCAGCTCAATATCTAATTTCCCTCCGGAGTGAAGGAGGATCTGGCGTTTCGTATCCTTCATCCCCATTCCTTTGATCTGCAATTCATGCCTGCCGGGAGGAAGCTGGATGGAATAATATCCAAACCCATCCGTGGTGGTCGCGATCAGGGGTTCACTGATAAAAAGCGCCACTCCCACCATCGGCTCACCGGTCTTAAAGTCTACCACGCTACCTGTCAACGTGACTCTCCCGGATGCCTGGCCGGAAGCCTCCCCGATTTCGTATACCTTGTTCTCCGAAGTGGCTTTCTGATCTCTCCGGTTGAATGTCAGGGAGAAATCCGCAAGATCATAATCCCCTGCCTGTACCAAGACTGTCCGGTCAAAATAACCTTCCGGTAATGAGGTTAAAAGGATCCGGTCTTTCAGGATAAAGAGGTGATTGTTGAATACAGAGAGGGTTAAGCCCGTATTTTTTAATGCGGTTTCCAGTATCTGCACCGGTTCTTCATTCATTGCATGCACCGTGACGAATAAGGAGTCCGTATCTTCAGGATTACAGAATATGCGATAGGGAGTCTGTTGTTCAATTTCCAGAAACAGGCTGTTGATGGGCTGTTCTTCCAGTTGGACAGATATTCTCTCCTGTGCTTCCATCAAGTTCAGGAACAGGAAAAGGCTTAGTATAGTGTAAATGGTCTTCCTCATATCAGTGGGTGAGTTTTTCATAATGTTCGACAACGGCAACGATCGCCTGATCAGGATCTGTTCGGAAGTTCAGCCTGTTTTGTTTGATGAATTGCTTTAGTTCCCTTTTGTGAGAATCAAAGAATTTTAAGACAGCGCTTTTACTTTTGACGGGATAATACTTACCGTCTTTATAAATATAGTATCGATCCCGGTTTACAAATTCCCCTTCCAGTTTCATATCCCTGATCGATTCCAGATATCCCCTGTTTTTTCTTTCCAGGACGGTATGTTTCCCTTCATAGAGGCGAAGGTAATAGCCTTCCGGAGGACTTCCCGGTTTTTCGTCCGGATAGTGGTAAAATATGTAATAGGAGTGAAGGGTCAGATAGCTGACTTTCTCATTCGGTACAATAATATTAAACCGGTTGTCCGGAGTCCGGACTAATAATTCATTCCGGTAGAGATCCAGTCTCATATATACTTTCGGATAAAACACTCCGTCAAAGAGTAAGGAACCCTCATCATATCCCGGATTTTTCAGATAGGGATCATTCTTTATATGAGTGGCATATTTGATCTGCTCCTTACCGGAATAGAGGGGCGAGTAGAGCCCCACATGCTCAAAATAGTTATCCACCTGCTGTTCATTGGTAAGTTTTACATGAGGTAATTCTAATTGCTGAGCCGGAAGATGCAAACAACACAGGATAAATAATAGAATCGTCAGTATATGTTTCATGTTTTTCTTAGGTTAACCCCTTAAAATTAGTAATAATTACAAAATAGAAGCCAAATTAAAGTTAAAATTCCTGCTAAATGTAATTTTTGACAGAAAAAAGATCAAAAAAGGAAGGATTTTATAAGTATTCCTGGCAGGCAATTAACAGGCTGACGACTTCAGAGTAGTTTTTTCTTCCGGAGGGAATGTTGTTGCTTTGGAGGAACAGATGGTATACCTTATCCTGGATTTCACCTATCACAGGACTGTATTTTTCTGACCAATAGTCCATTTTTAAGTTATATAATTCTTTTATTTCCGGACGGATCCGGTCCCGCCAGGCAATAAAGTCTTCTTTTTCTAATAAAGAGTAGGCATTTCCCAACACATAATGAAAAATAGAGAAGTAACCGGCAAACCGGATTTCCGGGATACCGGACTGGATACATACCAAATACCCGTACAGATTTGCTTCCGCCTCGTTGGCTATACCTAACACATGGGCCATTTCATGCGCATAGGTTGAAGGATACTGGACCGGTAACAGCTCTTTGTTTAAATTGAATTCATTGAAAAAGGGACCCACATACCCTAAAACTCCTACTTTACTCATACCCTCGGAAAAAAGCATGTACTTCGCCTCTTGCCGGGAAGAGGGAGCGGTCATCCCGAACCAGGTATGGATCCGGTCATACCCCTTTTGCACCTCTTCTGCTACGACTTTTTTGTCAATAGAATCAAAGACTACATAGGAATTGTTAAGCGTTTCTGTATAAGTCGTCAGAAATTGGTCAAAACTCTCCGGAGTATAGGCAATATAGGGGATCCGGGTCCGGTTAAAAAAGCCGGGACGGAAATAGTTCAGCCCCCAGGCAAGGTAAAACCAGATATATACCCAGCACAGATACAACAGGACATGCTGAAAGGTTTTTATCAGGGAAGCCCGTCGGATGATCCGGATGATGATGTAGAGAATAAGACCCGCAATACTTCCATAAATAAAACAGTCCCCCAAAGAAAAGGGAACCCATCCGGATAGACTGGAAAGCAGGCGGGCAACAACTGGATAGATATGGTTCGCATACCATTCACTCCGGGTAGGGGAGGCCATGATGAACCATATGCATAGCAGGAAAAGCACCGGGATAGCAAACCGGAGAATATGCTCTTTCAGGTAAGTGATCCCGGCTTTCATATTCAGGAAAGATTTTTGTTTAGTAATTTACGTACTTCCTGTTCCGGCAGACCCCGGCGTGACGTATAATCCTTCACCTGGTCTTCCCCGATCGAACCAATCATAAAATAGTGCGAATCCGGATGTGCAATATAAAGGCCACTTACGGAAGCGGTCGGATACATAGCTCCGTTCTCAGTCAGGGAGACCCCGATCCGGGACATATCCAATAGCTGGTCCATGGTTTTGTTCAGTAATTGGTCCGGAAGGGACGGATAGCCAATGGCCGGCCGGATACCCTGGTATTTCACTTTGAAGAGTTCCGGAACGGTCAACGATTCATCCGGTGCATATCCCCAGTATTCTTTTCTTACCTTTTCGTGCAGATACTCCGCCAACGCCTCCGCTAACCGGTCAGTTAATATCTGGAGAAGCATGGAAGAATAAGTATCCCCCTCTTTTTCAAGTTTCTCCTTCATATACTCCACACCTGCTCCGGCTGTCACCGTGAAGGCCCCGATGTAATCTGTTTTTCCTCCGGAAGCCGGACGGATATAATCCGCAAGGGATTTATATATATTTTCAGCTTTTTTCGCCTGCTGCCGGAGAACCGGAAACGTAACATCCCCGATCCGTATAGTGTCCCCTTCACTGTTTGCCGAGAAAAATCCATAAATGGCTTTGCAGTATTCCACCTTCATCTCCGCCAGTTTGTCCAGTAGTTTGACAGCATCTTTATGCAACTGCATTGCTTCTGCCGCTTTGCTCCGGTCTGCTTCAGGAATATTGGCTAACCAGGCAGCACGACAGGAGTCACAACCATGCAATTGGGTGATCTCTGCAAATTTTCCGTTTAGCTTCCAGGCTGAGAAAAAGAAGGTCCAGTTTATATAGGGGATCAGTTCTTCCAGCGGAATATGAGGGATCACCTGTACCCCTGTCTGGTTCGGTTGAACCGGTTCATAAGCCGCCCAGTCAATCTGTTGTGGATGGGCACGTGCTTCTGACAGAGAAACCAACTCTACCTTTTTGGTTTCCAGGGAAGCTCTTAGGGCTTCATACTCCTGGTTCAGCTCTTCAATATAGGCATCCCGGGTCTCCTTGTTCAGTAATCTGGCCGCAATCAACGGGTTTTGTGAGGCATCCAGCACATGGATCACCGGATAGTCATAATGCGGGGCGATCTTCACAGCCGTATGTAATTTGGAGGTAGTAGCCCCCCCCACCATGATCGGGATCTGAAGTCCGGCTTTCTGCATCTCATCCGTCACATGCACCATCTCTTCCAGCGAAGGAGTAATCAGTCCCGAAAGACAAACCAGGTCCGGTTTTTCTTCCATTGCTGTTTTCACAATTACATCAGCTGGAACCATAACCCCTAAGTCAATCACTTCATAATTATTGCAGGTCAGGACAATGGAAACAATGTTTTTACCAATATCATGCACATCTCCTTTCACCGTAGCAAAAACTACCTTGCCCGCTTTGGAGGAACCACCAACCGAATTTTCCGCTTCGATCGTCGGCTGCAGGATCGCCACTGCTTTCTTCATGGTGCGGGCGGTCTTCACCACCTGCGGCAGGAACATCTTTCCGGCACCGAACAACTCACCAACTTTATTCATCCCACTCATCAAAGGCCCATCAATAATGTTGACGGCCCGTGGATAGTATTCCAGTGCCTCTTTCAGGTCTGTTTCCAGAAAATCACCGATCCCTTTCACTAATGCATGTTCCAGCCGCTCCTGTAAAGGAAGTTCACGCCAGACCTCCTGCTTGTTGTCTTCCTGTTTACCGGATGAGGTTGCCTGTAATTCCTGTGCATAGGTAATCAGCTCCTCAGCCGCTTCCGGACGGCGGGCCAGGATCACATCTTCCAGTAAGGTCCGGAAAGCGGGATCAATATCTTCATATAAAATGGACGTGGAAGGGTTCACGATTCCCATATCCATCCCTTTCTGAATGGCGTGGTAGAGGAATACGGAATGCATCGCTTCCCGCACGTAATTATTCCCACGGAAAGAGAAGGAGAGGTTACTGATCCCACCACTCACTTTGGCCCCCGGCAAATGTTGTTTGATCCATTCCACCGCACGGATGAAATCCAATCCATATCCGTTATGCTCCTCTATCCCGGTAGCGATGGCTAACACATTGGGGTCAAATATAATATCCTGCGGGTTGAACCCGACCTGTTCCGTTAACAGACGGTAAGCCCGTTCGCAGACTTCAATTTTCCGTTCATACGTATCCGCCTGGCCTTTCTCATCAAAAGCCATCACTACGGTGGCTGCCCCTAACTGCCGGATACGGGCGGCATATTTCAGGAAAGCCTCTTCACCCTCTTTCAAACTGATGGAATTAACCACACTCTTTCCCTGGGTACACATCAATCCACTCTCGATCACTTCCCATTTGGAGGAGTCAATCATCACCGGAACACGGGCAATATCCGGTTCCGAAGCAATCAGGTTCAGGAAGGTGACCATCTCCTTCCGGGCATCCAGCATCCCATCATCCATGTTGACGTCAATGATTTGGGCACCGTCTTCCACCTGTTTCCGGGCAATACTAAGTGCCTCTTCATAATTCCCTTCCTTGATCAGGCGAAGGAATTTCCGGGAGCCGGCCACATTACATCTCTCCCCGATATTGACGAAGTTATTTTCCGGTTTGACCTCCAGTAACTCCAGTCCGGATAACCATAAGCTATCCTGTCTGGCAACCGGAATATGAGGTGTCGCTCCTTTCACCAGTGCGGGATACTGAGCGATATGGGCCGGAGTGGTTCCACAGCAACCGCCAATAATATTAACCAACTGGTCATCCAGGAACGATTTGACATGTCCGGCCATCGTCTCCGGTGTTTCGTCATATGAACCGAAACTATTCGGTAGTCCGGCATTGGGATGGACACTTATGAAGTAAGGAGCTTGCTGAGCCAACTCCTGTAAATAAGGTTTCATTTCGGAAGCACCGAATGAACAGTTCAATCCGATGCTGACAATGTTGGTATGTTGTATGGAAGCTAACAACGCCTGTAAGGTCTGGCCGGAGAACGTGCGTCCTCCCTGTGCGGATAACGTAATGGAAAGCATAACAGGCAGGTCTTTCCCTTTTTCTTTTAGTACGGTACCGGTCGCTTCCAGTGCCGCTTTGGCGTTCAGCGTATCAAAAACGGTTTCTATCAGGAAGATATCCGCACCTCCATCGATCAATCCTTCCGCCTGCTCTTTATAGGCTTCGTACATATCCAGGTAGGTGACTGCCCGGTAAGCCGGGTCATTCACATCCGGACTCATGGAGGCCGTTTTATTGGTAGGGCCAAAGGAGCCGGCGACAAACACCTGTTTACCCGGAAACTCTTTCATAAACTGGTCTGCCGTTTCCCGTGCGATCTGTGCGGCGGCCAGATTCATTTCGTAGGCATACGCCTGCATACCATAATCCTCCATCGACACAGAGGTGGCATTAAAGGTATTGGTTGAAAAAATGTCTGCACCGGCATCCAGGTATTGACGGTAGATATTCCGGATCACATCCGGACGGGTGATGGACAACAGGTCATTGTTCCCTTTCTGGTCAGAAGGGAAATCAGTAAAACGGCTACCCCGGTAGTCCTGTTCAGTCAGGTTGAATCCCTGGATCAGGGATCCCAGCCCGCCATCCAATATTAAAATCCGCTCTTTTAAAAGCTCCTCAAATGCTTCTTTATTCATAAAGATGTCTTATTTTTCTTGTATAAATATACTCATACCCACGTCTTAACCAGACCACCAGAATGGCAAATATAATTCTGGTAAGGATCAGCCAGAGTGCCGGAATACCAATGGCGACAAAGATAATGGTATCCTCCAGCAACGAGTGGCACATCGCTAAGTGATAATTCAGCAGATTTCCGTTCTGACGTGAGAGTTTGTTCTCTTCCATTTGTTCAATCATAATGGCTCCCCCATAGGCCAGACCTACCAGGTTACCTACCAGCCAAAGGAAAGCAGCGTCACGTGGGAGACCGAATATTTTCATGAAAGGAGCACACAAACCGGATAACCCTTTCATCAGTTTAAATTCCTCCAGCACATAGTGAAGGATCATCAATGCCGTAACGATTAGTAAAATAGAGATGACCACCCGCATCGAGCTGGTGAACCATAAAATAAAAACCTCTCCTATATTGTCACACACCTCTGCACTCTGTGTGATCCCTATCTGTCCCCATCCTCCCAACGGCAGGACCCAGTGCAGGACAAGCGCAATCACAAAACTCATCAGGATCCGCAGGAAAGTGATTCCCCAGAAGGAAGAGCCTGTTTTCGCCTGCACAGCAGATTCGACGATCAGGTTATGTGCAGTCAGGCACATCAGGCTGAGAATAGTAGCCTCCCTGAGTCCGAGGGACATCGAGGTGATCAGGGCAATAGGGGCATATAAAGGACAGAAAATACTGGTAATATAAATAATAGCAGTCTCCCCAGGCAATCCAATAAAAGAAAAAAGAGGTTCCAGAACTGCGGAAAATTTAGCCAATAAGCCTGAGTATTGAAGAATTCTTACAAATAAAGAGATAGGTAAAATAATCTTCAATAGCCACAAACAAGTCTTACCTGCTTTGGGTAGGGCCTGTTTGATACATTTCCAGATTCTGATGATGATCTGACTCATCCCTACCTTTTGAAAGCGCGGTCCATTTCCCGCCTGTCATCCCGCTCCCTGATGGAATCCCGCTTATCATATTCTTTTTTACCTTTGGCAATAGCTATCACCACTTTGGCCAGGCCCTTGTCATTGATAAACATCCGGGTGGGTACGATTGTGAATCCGCTGTTTTTGGATTCGCTCTCTATTTTACGTAATTCTTTTTTGGTGAGAAGTAACTTCCGGTCACGGCGGGCTGCGTGGTTGTTATAAGTACCGTAGAAATATTCAGCGATATACATATTCTTCACCCACAACTCCCCCTTTTCTATCAGGCAGAACGTATCTACCAGACTGGCTTTTCCCAGACGGATCGACTTAATCTCGGTGCCGGTCAGGACGATACCCGCCGTAAAGGTTTCAAGCAGTTCATAATCAAATGTGGCCCGCTTGTTTTTAATTTGTATGTTGTTACTGATCTTTTGTTTCATTCTTTTTGTGTATTATCAAAAGCGTAATCCCGGCATCAGCATGAACAGGGTTATGCCTATGATCTCCGGTAACAGAACAATCAAAGCGGTTGCAATGGCTGAGAATTTCACTTTGTTTTTTTCTTCGATCTGCATGTAAGGAACGGCGCCCTCCCACACAATATAAAATGTATAGAGAACAAAGATACGCAAAAAGAAAAACTCCGGAATTAACATTAACACCATACTGATCGCAAACATCAGGGAAGAGGAATAACCGACAAACTGCTGGCAGAGTTTCATGTTCTTTTCCCGCTTGAACAGGCTATACCAGACTTCATTGAGCAGGTAAGAAGCCAAATAAAATCCACCGAAAGCAGATACTAATGTTTTGATCGAGGATTTCAATGCTAACTCTACATCGAACTCTTTCCGGGTAAACAATACGCCTAAAAAAGCGACCAGTGTAAGAAGACCTATTAAGGGATAGATAAAGCGCGATAAAAACTCATCGCCTTTTTCTTCTTTTCTTGCCAGTGATTTCCATGCTCTCTGGGGCTGGGAAATGATAGCAATCATCCATCTGAATATATCTTTATACATCTCTGATTCTGTTTTTGAAGAACAAAATTACAAAATTATAGGGATATCCTCCTATAGAAAGGAGATTTATTCAAAACAGTGAGATCCCGTGCCGGATCGCATTTTTGTATTTTTCTTTATCAAACGAATATAAAGCAGAGGACTTATAGCCCCATTTTTTTGTACACCTCGTCCCGCTTATAAACTAATCCGGTAGAAAGGATCTTACGCTGGAAATTCCTACGGTCTAATTTTTTATCCAGGATCGTCTCATAAATAATCCGTAGTTGGGTCAGCGTGAATTTTTCCGGTAACAGTTCATATCCGATCGGAATACTGTTCAATTGCCCCCGGATGGTCGTGATCGCCTTTTCGATGATCTTGTTATGGTCCGCATACAGAACCGGAACCTCATGCAGGTCAAACCACTGGGTTTCCTCCTGTGGATTGGTCGATATATGGATCTTATCAAACTCCACAAATGCAAAATATCCCACACTCACAAAACGTTGCAGGAACCATTCTTCTCCGATTGAACTGATTTGTTCCATTTCTGCCTCCGCTTTGAAAAGCAGCAGAGCCCGGTTTTCTTCTATGTTGATCCGGTCCCGGTCCCCGAACAGGTAGAACTGGCGCAGGTAAATATCCCGTATGCCTGTACGGGAAGTAAGGGTGCGTGCAGCCGCTTCATCCACACTCTCCTCTTTATGAACGAAACCACCCGGAAGCATCCATTTGGAATAATCCCGGAACCTGTTCAGCAGGATCTTGAGGTTTCCGTCATGAAAACTGAATATGACACAGTCCAGAGAGATCCCCGGAAGGAAAAGATCAGACTCAGAGAATGAGAACTTTTTTTCATTTTGCTCCATACCACAACAAATTAATAGTTAAAAATAGGGAACCCACACGACTTATCGACTCTGTCATCCCTATTTTAAAGTAATTTAATGTTTTCAAATAGGTTCTTTCAGGTGGTAATACAAATTATATCTGTTATATTTGCGTCAATATGACACAAGCATAGGTGATATTTATTGAAATTCAACTTGATTATTATGAAAAAGTCATTTCTATTTATTTTAACAATCTTATTTTCCATGCAAATACCTACCCATGCACAGGGGGAGTATGTTCTGGTAGAGAATGAAGGGGGAGCCACCTTAGGGTATTCGCCCGCTTCCGGTGTAAAAATTATTACCAAAGACGGATTACAGTTTAAAGACCTGAACAAAAACGGGAAACTGGATCCTTATGAAGACTGGCGGCTTCCCGTAGAGGAAAGAGCCAAAGACCTGGCTAAGCGGATGTCGGTGGAACAGATTGCCGGATTGATGCTCTACAGTGGTCACCAGGCGATTCCGGCCATGTCCTTTGGATTTGGCGGAGGGACCTACAACGGAAAACCGCTGGCAGAAAGCGGAGCGAATGCCTGGGACCTGACAGACGCACAGAAACAATTCCTGGCAGAAGATCATCTGCGGCATGTATTGATCACTACCGTTCAAAGTCCGGAAGTGGCTGCCCGCTGGAACAATACGATGCAGGCTTTCGTAGAGGGACAGGGATTGGGAATTCCGGGCAACACCAGTACGGACCCGCGCCATTCAGCTACCGGAAATGCGGAATTCAATGCCGGTGCCGGGGGAGATATCTCTTTGTGGCCACGGGAACTGGGACTGGCTGCTACTTTTGATCCGGAGATCGTAAAGCAATTCGGAGAGATTGCCTCGATAGAATACAGAGCGTTAGGGATAGGAACCGCCCTTTCTCCCCAGATCGATCTGGGAACAGAACCCCGGTGGTATCGTATCTCCATGACGTTCGGGGAAAGTTCCCAATTGGTTACGGACATTGCCCGGGCTTATGTAGATGGTTTCCAGACCTCCGCAGGAAAAGATGAAATCAAGGATGGCTGGGGCTATCAGAGTGTAAACGCCATGGTGAAGCACTGGCCGGGCGGAGGACCGGAAGAGGGTGGCCGTGACGGACACTGGGCCTATGGCAAGTTTGCCGTATATCCGGGAAATAACTTTCAGGATCATCTGAAACCTTTTATTGACGGTGCGTTCAAACTGGAAGGAAAAACAGGCGTGGCTTCTGCCGTGATGCCTTATTATACCATTTCCTACGACCGGGCTCCGGATGGAACCAACTACGGAAATGCTTTCAGTAAATATATTATTACCGATCTGTTAAGGGAACAATATGGATATGACGGCGTGGTTTGTACAGACTGGGGAGTAACCAACGACGAAGGACCCACACCGGATATCTTTGCCGGTAAACCCTGGGGTGTGGAGGAATTGAGCATTGCGGAACGGCATTACGTGGCTTTGATGGCAGGTGTAGACCAGTTTGGAGGAAACAATGATAAAGGGCCTGTGCTGGAAGCCTACCAGATGGGTGTGAAGCAACATGGGAAATCCTTTATGAGAAAGCGTTTTGAACAATCGGCCGTTCGCCTGTTGAAGAATATCTTCCGTCTGGGATTGTTTGAAAATCCCTATCTGGATCCGGCGGAAAGTGCCCGGGTGGTAGGAAATCCGGAGTTTATGCAGGCGGGCTATGATGCACAGGTGAAATCGCTGGTCATGGTGAAAAATAAGGCGAATGTCCTGCCCATTACGGAAAAGAAAACCGTATTCGTGCCTAAAGTGTATAAACCCGCTTCTAAAAACTGGTGGGGAATCTGGACGGAACCTTCTTTAGATTATCCGGTAAGCCTGGATATCGTCCGGAAATACTACAACGTGACCTCTAATCCTATGGAGGCGGATTTTGCCTTAGTGTTCGTATCCAGTCCGCAAAGTGAGAATGGAGGATATTCCTTAGCCGATCGCAAAGCTGGAGGAAACGGATATGTGCCGGTCTCTTTACAGTATAATCCCTATACTGCGGTGGATGCACGGGAACATAGTATAGCTGCCGGCGATCCGGTCATTGATCCGTCGGTCACAGACCGTACCTATAAAAATAAATCAACCCGGACAGCCAACTCCAACGATCTGGATGTTTTGTTAACCACCCGGGAAATGATGGGAGATAAACCGGTCATCGCAATTGTTGACGTATCCAACCCGATGATCTTTGCCGAGTTTGAGGACAAAATGGATGGTATATTCGTTTCGTTCGGAAACACCACACAGTCGGTACTCGATATGGTCTCCGGTAAATACGAACCCTCCGGTTTGCTGCCTTTCCAGATGCCCGCTGATATGACAACCGTAGAAAAGCAGGCGGAGGATGTACCTTTCGATATGGAATGCCATCAGGATACGGAAGGAAATATCTACAACTTCGGCTATGGATTGAACTGGAAAGGGGTGATCCAGGATGCCCGTACGGCCAGATATGGGATAAAGAAATAATAAATTCTCCATGGAAATGGAGGTCCATCTATAGTTGTTACGAAAGAGCGTGTTTAATTAAAAAGTAAGTCGTGCATGAAGTAAAGTTACGATTTTTAAGTTGATGAGTCTTCCGGACTTGCCTTTGCATAACCCCAGGTACTACCCGGGGCAGAGAGGCTTTTCTTTGCTACAACCCTGTGAAAGGGTTTCACCCCTATCAGGGTAATGGATTACAGGTTATAATTTTTGATTCAAAAAGATAATAAGAGCGATTAGTGGATTCCTTTTACCTGCTGTTTATCAATTTTTTATATTAAATTGTAAATATCCGGACACAACACTCTTTGTAGACGACTCTTTATTTCTTTTTCAGTACTTTTTTATTGAGTGCTTCCAGCATGGGTTTGACGCTTAGTGGATCACCAGTTGCTTCCCGCATCCACTGGGTAGGGGTGAGGCGGCCTAATTTATAGATACGGTCTACTTCGGTGGCAAAATCTTTCCCTTCGAGGTAGCCTTCGATCTGGAATTCGATGATCTGGCCGAAGGCATAGGCCGACAGATAGAGTGGATAACCGATCATATGGGAGTAGATCGCTAAGACGGTTTCATCCCGTACACCGAATACCGGGGCATAATATTGGTTCCAGATCTCTTTGGAGAGGCGGATCGTAGCTTCCCGCAGTTGTTCTGCCGTAGCATCCGGATTGGCATACATCCATTTCCATACGGCTATATCCAGCATAGAGACTCCACAGATTTCATACATGCTCCAGATCTTATCTAAGATATCCATTTCCTCTTTTTTAGGATCTTCGTTTTTGATCCCTAAAATATCCAGGTCCCGTTTTTGGAATACGAAAGCTAATGCTTCGGTAAACGCGGTGTTGGGCACTCCGTTGAGCATGTAGTAGTCTACGTCGTACAAGGAGATGGTCTGTTCCACATTGTGACCGAATTCATGGATGGCAATGTTGTAGCCTTTGTAGTCCATTCCCTGCGCCGGGATCCGGGTACGAAGCCGGGATTTTTGTCCTTTCATGGCGGCTCCCCAGGCATGACCGGAGCCACGGGTATTGTCTACGGCAATTTTCTCCGCGAGATACTTTGCCCTGTCTTCCGGGAAACCTAATTTGGTAAGGATATTCGGAAGGTCTTTCTCCAGCGCTTCCGCATCCGGGTAGAGTTTCCGGGTGGTCTCACTGAGTTTTGTTTCATCAAGATTACTTCTGGCTTTGAAGCCGTCATACCAGATGTCATAAGCTTCTAATCTGCGTTTCACCCGTCTGGATACCATTCGTTCCACTTCTTTCAGTTCCGGAGCGGAAAGGAACTCGTGGAACAGGGCTTCCACCTCTTCCTGTGCGATTTCCATCTTTTCGTTGAAATTGCGGTCTATATAGGTGTTTCCGGTAAATTTATCTATCTCCTGCTGTGCTTTGAAATTATTCAGCATCTTCTGGTACCGGATGGTAGATTCCGGTGTTCCCTGTACGATTTTTCCCTCTTTGTAGAGGACATTGTTATAAGGATTCCAGTTATATGTACCGGAATTGATTGCTTCTACCGGAATTTGCTGGGAGATGATCCGTTTCATCACTTCATATACGGTGCGTTGTCTTTCCGTCCCTTCTCTTCCTTTGTTGTAATTTGCCTTGATCTCATCCCGCAGGTTCCAGTGGGACAGCAGGATCATATCATCCGGGAAAAGTTGTTTCCCTTTTGGATTGATCAGGGAACCCATATAAATATTGTAGGCATCAATATAAAGATCCGCATCACTGCCGGCGGCCGCTACTTTTTGCTGGATCTCTGCCGGGATCCGTTTTGTGAAGATATCTCCTAACCGTGCATAGGCCCAGGCTTTCCGGTTTGTTCCCAGCATCTCTTTTTCTTTCAGGGATAATTCCGGGAAATTTAGAGCTACGACAAATGCGATCTTGCTTCTGTAGAAATCATCTGACAGATGGGTGGATGGTTTGAAGGAACCGAAACGTTCATCGACCGGAAGTAGCGGACCCGTATTGAGGATCATGTTTTTTTTGAAGGCGCAGGGACATTTCATTGAAGTGTCCGTAGATTCCTTCGAGGTAATCACTGATCTTTAGGAACACCTCCTCTTTTTCCTGAGCATCTGACAGATAGTTCTCCAGGTAGAATGTCTGAAAATCTTTGTCTGACCCATCGGTAGCCTGCCATAAGCCGGCAACCTGGTAGACTGCTTTTTCAATCTGGATCCTGTTTCTGCTGTCTTTTTTTACCAGTTCATTCACTGTTGAACGGATAACAGCCGGGTCAACTGCTGCGAAGCTATTGGTTGTGAGATATATACTCACCCATAGAAGAAAGAAATGGCGTATTCTTTTCATGATCAGTAGTATTTTTAGATTGTTAAACGACTAAGTGGGCAATGGCCTGTATGAAAATGATCAGGATCACCATGGCAATCGGATAGACGGTGGCATAGGCCACACTGGGTGCCGGACTGTCACTCATCGAGTCAGCAGCAGCCAGTCCCGGTGTACTGGTCATACCTCCGGCAATGGTTCCTAATAGATCCAGTATGTTGATCTTAAAAATAGTATATCCGAAAATGACAGCGAGGATCATAGGTACTAATGTGATCGCAAATCCTACCCCGAACAAGGTCCATCCGCTTTCCTGGAATGTGGATACGAGGTTGACCCCGGCGGAAGTTCCTACTTCAGCCAGGAACAAAAGAAGTCCTAATTGTCGAAGTAATTGGTTGGCTGATCCGGACATAGACCAGATGACCGGACCGGTTTTACCGATAGCACTTAACACTAAGGCAACAATCAGGATCCCTCCGGTTAGTCCGGGAGAAAAAGAAAAGGACTCGGAGAAGGAGATATTTATTTTACCTACCAGTACACCTAACACAATTCCTGTGGCAATCGGGAAAAAGTCTGTGTCAGAAAGTCTTTTTTCATCATTTCCCATAAATTGAGCCAATTCTTTTAACCCCTCTTTTTCGCCGGCTACCATCAGTTTATCCCCAAACTTCAGTACCAGGTCCGGTTCGGCAGGCAGATCGATCCCACTACGGCGTACGCGGGTGACGGTACAGCCGAAGGTGCCCTGTAGGTTCAGGTGACCCAGTGTTTTGTTAATAATGCTTTTATTGGTGAGAAGCAGGGATTGGAGCTCCTGTGTTTGTGATAAGGGAAGATCATCTTCTGTCCGTTCTCCTAACAGGATCGTTAGCTGGTCTAAGGATTTATCATTTCCAACTGCTTTGATCATATCTCCTTCATGGAGTACGGTTGTTGCGTTCGGGATCGATATGACTTCATTATGTTTGACACGGGAGACAACAGCTCCGGTCATGGAACGCAGATGTAACTCGGCTAATGTTTTGTCAAAAATATTAGCGTTGATGATCCGGAAAGTGGCTGTTTTCATCGCCGGATATTTATCTTTTCTCTGAGCTTCCAGGTTTTTAGCTTCTGTTACCAGGTTTTTTCTGAGCATTTTAGGAAGTAGCTTAATGAACAGGATCACTCCGATCACACCGAACGGATAGGCAATCCCGTAGGCGATGGATGCCTGTGAGGACTGGGTACTGTCGATCGCTACGGCAAGACCGGGGGTGCTGGTCAATGCTCCTGCGATCAGCCCTACAATACTGGGGATATCTATATCGAGTGCATATTTAAATCCGATTCCGGTCAGGCAGGCGGACCCTACGATGAGCAGGGTGATCAGAATGAGGGTTTTTCCTTTGGAACGGAATGAGTCAAAAAAACCGGGTCCGGCTTGTATGCCTATGGTAAAGATAAACAGGACCAGCCCAAAGTTGCCTAATGCTTTGGGGATGATCACCCCATAGTGTCCGAAAAGGAGGGCGATGAAAATAACCGCGGAGACATCTAATGAAAGTCCTTTGATCTGTATACGTCCCAACATGAATCCCAATGCGATGATCAGGAATATGGAAAAATAGGAGGATTGTAATAATTCTTCAAACATGTTCTTTTTAATTAACTGATAACCTTATAACGAATTGATGTATAACTACTGCCTTGTTTTTATTGCCTGTCAAATAAAAGAGGAGATCTTTTGTGTGTAACTTCTCCCGGTGAATTCCGGTACAAAATTACACTTTTTTCAGGGTTTAAGCAATCGCAGGTAAGATTTCTACTACCTTTGCTGCGAAAATAATAAAGAAGTAAGCGGTGAATCGGTATTTTATCTATTTGGGGTATAACGGAAAGAATTTTTGCGGATGGCAGAGCCAGCCAAACGGAATATCTGTTCAACAGTCGATTGAGGAGGCTTTGGCAACCATTTTGAGAAAGCCTGTTTCAATCGTGGGAGCAGGCCGGACGGATGCGGGTGTACATGCCCGCCTGATGGTTGCTCATTTTGACTGGGAGACTCCGGTAGAGGATCTGGCTTTTCTGGTAGAGAAGCTGAACCGGCTTTTACCGAAAGATATCGCTATTTACCGGATCGTTTCGGTAATTCCGGAGGCGCATGCCCGTTTTGACGCGACTTCCCGTACGTATCAGTATTATACGATTTCCCGGAAAGATCCGTTTCATTATGAGTTCGTGTATAAAGTCCCTGCTACGCTGGATTTTGAAGCGATGAATGCGGCTTGCCAGGTGTTGTTTGAGTATATTGATTTCACCAGTTTCAGTAAGTTGCATACGGACGTAAAAACGAATAACTGCCGGATTTACCGGGCGGAGTGGAAGCAGGAGAATGACTTGTGGGTCTTTACTATACAGGCAGACCGCTTTTTGAGGAATATGGTCCGTGCTATTGTGGGGACGTTGTTAGAGGTCGGAAGAGGAAAGCTGTCGATAGATGGTTTCCGGCAGGTGATCGAAGCGAAGGACCGGGGAAAAGCAGGTACCTCTGCACCCGGGCATGCGTTGTTCTTAGTGGAGATTGCTTATCCGGAGGAATTGTTTGTTTCTGCCGATTGATCTTTATTGAGTCCTAAAGGGACGTTACATAGTAGCCTGGGACGCAAGTCCCAGGTACCGAAAATAAAAAACGGAGTGCTGTAAGTACTATCTATACCTGGGACTTGCATCCCAGGCTGTGATGTGTCGTTCCTCCGGAACTCAATTAGTGAAAACAGGATCGTTTTGAAAAAGAAAATATGAAATACCCTTTTTCTATGGTTTTAATTATGTGTATAGTCTGCGGAAAGGATTCCGGAGTTAAATTAAAATAATATGTGGTTAGCGCTTGCTTTTTTATCGGCATTCTTTTTGGGGTGTTATGATGTGAATAAGAAACTTTCTTTGACCGGGAATGCTGTGATTCCGGTATTGTTTCTGAATACGTTGATCAGCAGTCTGATCTTTGTCCCTTTTATTTTACTGTCTTATTTTACTCCGATGCTGGACGGGACGATGGTATATGTCCCTAACGTTCCTTTGGATCAACATATAGCTGTTTTTATTAAGGCGGTGATTGTTTTGTCTTCCTGGTTGTTTGGTTATTTCGCGGTGAAGAACCTGCCGTTAACCATTACGGGACCTATCAAAGCAACCCAGCCGGTGATGACGTTACTGGGGGCCCTGATCATTTTCGGGGAACGGCTGAATCTGTATCAGTGGACAGGAGTGATTTTGTCGATCGTCTCTTTTTATCTGCTATCTTCATCGGGGAAAAAGGAGGGAATCCATTTTGCCAATAATAAGTGGATCTTTTTCATGGTGTTATCTGCTATGTTCGGAGCCATGAGTGGATTGTATGATAAACACCTGATGCAGTATATGGATGTCATGACTGTGCAGGTTTGGTTTAATGTCTATCAATGTTTCATTATGTTGCTGGTCCTGTTTTTGCTTTGGTATCCCCGCAGGGAGAACAGTACACCTTTTATCTGGAAGTGGAATATTATTTTTATCTCTGTATTCCTGATCATAGCGGACTGGATCTATTTTTATGCATTGAGTTTCCCGGACTCGATGATCTCTATTGTTTCCATGATCCGCAGAAGTAATGTGTTGGTCACCTTTGCTGCCGGAGCCCTGTTCTTCCATGAAAAGAATCTGAAAAGTAAAGCCCTTGACCTACTGTTGGTTTTGATCGGGATGATCTTTTTATATCTTGGAACCCGGTAAAAATAGTTCAGGACCGGATAGGGGTAAAAAGGGATGTTTTTGTCTACAAAAAAGAGTAGTTGGTCTATAAACAGGCAGGAGAATAACGCTTTTTTATCAATTTTGAAGCGTGAAAATTAATACATAATCTATCTAATGGAAGTAATTGTGAAGAAGAAGCAATTTTTAATTTACCTATTCGGATTGTTACTATTCACTTCTCATTTGACGGCTCAGGAAAAGAGGTATACCATCAGTGGTACGATCTCTGACGCAAATGATGGTGAAGATCTGATCGGTGCGGGTGTTTTAGTGAAGGGGACAAGGATTGGTGCGGTTACGAATGCGTATGGGTTTTATTCTCTCAGCCTTCCGGCAGGAGAATATACGTTAGTCGTTTCTTATGTGGGGTATGATAATCAGGAGATAGATGTCCGTCTGTCGGAAGATAACCGTTTGAATTTCCGTATGCATACTAACAGCAAACAGTTGCAGGAGGTAGTGATCACCGCTGAGGCGGCTAATTCCCATGTGGCTAAAACGGAAATGAGCACGGAGCGGCTCTCTGTGAAAGAAATCAAAGCGATGCCTGCTTTGTTAGGTGAGGTCGATGTGATCAAGGTCGTCCAGTTGTTGCCGGGTGTGCAGGCTACCTCGGAAGGTTCTTCCGGTTTCAGTGTCCGTGGGGGAAGCCCGGACCAGAACCTGATCCTCCTGGATGAAGCCACTGTGTATAGTGCTTCCCACCTGATGGGATTCTTTTCGGTGTTTAATAATGACGCAATCAAAGATGTGACGTTGTATAAAGGAGATATTCCGGCCTCTTTCGGGGGACGGCTTTCTTCGTTGATGGATATCCGTTCCCGGGATGGGAATAATCAACGGTTTTCTGGTACGGGTGGGATTGGTTTGATTGTCAGCCGTCTGACCCTGGAAGGACCGTTGGGATCTGAACGCTCTTCTTTTATTGTATCCGGCAGGAGAACCTATGCTGACCTGTTCCTGAAATTATCCAACGACAAGGATATGCGGGAAACCAGCCTCTATTTCTATGATATGAATGCCAAGGTGAATTATAAAATTGATGATAATAACCGTATCTATATCGCCGGTTACTTTGGGAAGGATAACTTTTCTACCAAGTTTGCCGGAATGAATTTTGGGAATAAGACGGCTACCATCCGGTGGAATCATATTTTTTCTCCTAAACTGTTCTCTAACTTTACCATGTTGGGTAGTTTTTATGATTACTATATGCGGTTTGACCCGAACAGCCAATTGAAGCAGGATTGGCAGTCCAAGATGGATGATTACGGTATAAAAGCAGATTTTTCGTGGCATCCCAACACATGGAATAATTTGAAGTTTGGTTATCAAATGACCTATCATAACTTTATGCCGGGTGACGGTGGTGGTATGGGAGAGGACGCGATTGTCAGCCGGATCAGGCTGCCGAGGGAATATGCGATGGAGAGTGCGTTGTATGTCTCCAATGATATGAGCCTGGGAGATAATCTTAAACTGAAATATGGGATTCGTTTCTCCTGGTTCCAGAATATTTCAAACGGGGAAGAGGTGAAATTCTTAGAAGGGTATGAAGTGAGTCATACGAAAGAATATAAAAAGGGGAAATTCTATAACACTCAACATCAGTTCGAGCCTCGTGTAGGATTAGTCTATCTGTTGAGTGACCAACATTCGGTCAAAGGGAGTTATTCCCGGACGGCGCAATATATTCAGTTAGCCTCCAATTCTTCAGCCGGTTCTCCGCTGGATGTCTGGTTTCAGGCTTCCCAGAATGTGAAACCTCAGTTGTCTGACCAGTTTGCCGTTGGTTATTTCCGGAATCTGATGCAGAATGAGTATGAGTTCTCCGCGGAGGTTTATTATAAGAAGATGAAAGATGTGGTGGATTTTAAAGACCATGCCGAACTGATCGCCAACAAAGACCTGGAACAGGAGCTGCGTTTTGGAAAGGGGTATTCCTATGGTCTGGAATTGACGCTGAGAAAGAATACAGGTCCTTTCACCGGGTGGGTAAGCTATACCTTGTCTAAGAGCAGACGCCGGATTGATGATATTAATGAGGATGAGTGGTATCGTTCTCCCTATGATAAACCTCATAATCTTTCGATTGTGGGTAGTTACCAGTTGAATGAGAAATGGTCTGTTTCCGGAAACTGGGTCTATGCAAGCGGTTCCCCGGTGACGTATCCTACGGGACGTTATCTGGTAGAAAATAATTATGTGCCGATCTATTCCGGACGTAATGAGTTTCGCTATCCGGCCTATCACCGGCTGGATCTTTCCGCGACCTGCCAGTTGTCGAAACCGGGAAAACGCTTTAAGCATGAATTGAGTTTTTCGTTGTATAATGCCTATGGAAGAAAGAACCCGTGGACTATTATTTTCCGTCAGGAGGATGAACAGCCGGATGTCTCTTATGCGGAAAGAGTGTATCTCTTTACCTTCATTCCTTCGGTGACCTGGAATTTTACTTTTTAGGAGTTAAAGGAGTTCATGACTAATTTAAATTAAAAAACTGTCAGCAGATGAAATCTATCATATATAAAAGAAAAATAAACCTTGGGTTAACAGCCCTTTTATCACTTTTGCTACTGAATATAGCCTGTACGGACCGTATTTATCTGGAAACAGAAGCAGCGGCAGAACGTTTGGTGATCTATGGATATATTACCACGGATACGATGCAACATTCCATCCGGATCACCCGCTCCACCGGTTATTTTGCAACCGCTAAACCGGCAGGGATCAGTGGGGCATTGGTTACGATCAGTAGTGGGGATACCCTTTTCCATCTGAAAGAGAGTGCCACGGAAGCCGGGCTCTATCTGACAGACCCGGATGTGTATGGCGTGGAAGGGAAAACCTATCAATTGTTGGTTTCGCTGGATTATGATGAAGATGGGGTGCTGGAAGAGTATACCGCCACCTCTTTCCTCCCTCCGGCTCCTCAGGTCGATTCGATTCAGGTGCAGGCGGTGGATCTCTTTTTCGGGGATTATGTGGAGGTGTTGTTTTATGGAACCTTACCGGATATAGAAGAGAATTACTTTAAGTTTCATGTCTTCCGGAATCAGGTGGCATTGAATGATTCCCTGATAGACTTTTCCATGATTGATGATGAATATATTGAAAATAAGATCCTGGAAGGGGTTAGCTGTTTTTATCTGGATCAGGAAGAGGATAAGTTCCTGATAGAGGATGGAGACCTGATCACTCTACGGGTGGATGGCATTACAAAAGAATATTCGGAATTCCTGATGAATGCACAGACTGAAGTGTATGGTTCTAATCCGCTGTTCAGTGGTCCTCCTGCGAATGTGGAAACCAATATCCGGGCGGTAGACCCGGCCAATAAAAACCTGTTAGTTGGTTTTTTCTCTGCTTTTTCCGGCACAAGCGCCAGCACCATTTACCGGGAGGAATAGTTTCCGGTTTACAATTAACAGGAGTTTAGTCCTGAAAGGACGAAACATATTAGCCTGAGATCCGTGTTACCAGGTATAGATGTGTAAGTTTTGAGTGCTGGAAGCACGTCATAAATTAGCCTGGGACGCAAGTCCCAGGAACAGATCATACCCTATATAGAGTGCTGTAAGCACGGCACCATATTTAATCATCCCATAAAAACCGTTCATTGTATTCAATGCCATATTTTTGTAGAAACAGAATATATACTCTTCCCTTTAATGATTGTGACATAATTTTATAGGTTTTGGGGGTAATAATGAATACGGTAAATATAATGAAATCTTTTGTTTCGTGCTTACAGCACTCAAAACCATATATCTATACCTGGGATTGGCGTCCCTGGCTAATCTATGATGTGCTTGCAGCACTTAGAACTATATATATTCCCTACCTGGGACTTGCGTCTCAGGCTAACATGGTTCGTCCTTTCAGGATTTTTCAATCAAAGCCATCTTTTTTCAATCACAGCTATCTTTTCAGGACTCTTTTCTGTTTATTGGTCTTTCTCTGTTTGTCTATTTTCCGGTCTCTGGAGCCAAATAAAAAAGCGATTACCGTTTGAGGGTAACCGCTTTTTCTCTTATATGGTTATCTGATGGAAGTATTACTTCACTTCTTCAAAATCAACATCTGTCACACCGCCATCCTGGCTGTTATTGTTGTTATTAGCCTGCTGGCCGAAATCCGGTCCCGGCTGAGGGCCACCCTGTGCACCGCCCTGGGCGTTGTACATTTCCTGGCTGGCAGCCTGGAATACGGTGTTCAATTCTGCAGTAGCTGCATCAATGGCAGCCACATCCTGTGCCTTGTGAGCCTCTTTCAATTTATTTAAAGCCGCTTCGATCGGAGCTTTTTTGTCCGCAGGAAGTTTGTCACCCAGATCATTCAACTGTTTTTCAGTCTGGAAGATCAGGCTATCAGCCTGGTTCAGCTTATCAATACGCTCTTTCTCTTTTCTATCCGCTTCTGCGTTGGCAGCCGCTTCTTCTTTCATGCGTTTTACTTCATCATCGCTCAAACCGCTGGATGCTTCGATACGGATGCTTTGTTCCTTGCCGGTTCCTTTGTCTTTAGCAGATACATTCAGGATACCATTGGCATCGATGTCAAAAGTAACTTCAATCTGAGGTACACCACGTTGCGCGGCAGGAATACCGTCTAAGTGGAAACGACCGATGGATTTATTGTCTTTCGCCAGTGAACGTTCTCCCTGTAAGATATGGATCTCTACGGAAGGCTGGTTGTCTACAGCAGTCGTAAAGGTCTCTGATTTCTTGGTTGGGATTGTTGTGTTGGATTCGATCAGTTTCGTCATCACACCACCCATGGTTTCGATACCCAAAGAAAGTGGAGTTACGTCTAACAACAATACATCTTTCACTTCTCCGATCAATACACCACCCTGGATCGCAGCCCCTACAGCCACTACTTCATCCGGGTTCACCCCTTTGGAAGGAGCTTTACCAAAGAATTTCTCAACGATGTCCTGCACAGCAGGTATACGGGTAGAACCACCTACTAAGATCACTTCATCAATGTCAGAAGTGTTCAACCCTGCATCTTTCAACGCCTGGCGGCAAGGTTCGATACAAGCCTGGATCAACGTGTCAGCCAATTGTTCGAATTTAGCACGGGTCAATGTTTTAACCAAGTGCTTTGGAATACCGTTTACTGGCATGATGTAAGGCAGGTTGATCTCTGTACTGGTTGTACTTGACAATTCGATTTTTGCTTTTTCAGCAGCCTCTTTCAGACGTTGCAAAGCCATCGGGTCCTGACGCAGGTCTAATCCTTCTTCCCGCTGGAACTCTTCAGCCAGCCAGTCAATAATTACGTGGTCAAAGTCATCCCCTCCTAAGTGGGTATCCCCATTAGTCGATTTTACTTCAAACACACCATCTCCTAATTCAAGGATTGAAATATCGAATGTACCACCTCCTAAGTCGAAGACAGCGATCTTCATATCTTTGTTTGTCTTGTCCAGACCATATGCCAGAGAAGCAGCAGTCGGTTCGTTCACAATACGGCGAACAGTCAGACCCGCGATCTCACCCGCTTCTTTGGTCGCCTGGCGCTGCGCATCGCTAAAGTAAGCCGGTACGGTAATCACCGCTTCTGTCACTTCCTGACCTAAGTAATCTTCAGCCGTTTTCTTCATTTTCTGAAGGATCATCGCTGAAATTTCCTGTGGAGTATATAAACGGCCGTCGATCTCAACACGTGGAGTATTGTTGTCCCTACGAACCACTTTGTAAGGAACGCGGTTAATCTCTCTTTGTACCTGGTCATAGGTTTCACCCATGAAACGTTTGATAGAGAAAATAGTTTTTTCAGGATTGGTGATTGCCTGGCGTTTGGCCGGATCACCCACTTTGCGTTCGCCACCTTCAATGAAAGCAACAATAGAAGGAGTTGTTCTTTTTCCTTCACTATTCGTAATAACAACCGGTTCGTTACCTTCCAGTACGGCAACACAAGAGTTGGTTGTTCCTAAGTCAATTCCAATAATTTTTCCCATAATTGTTTTATATGCTTATTTATTAATATTCTTTTCTGATCTATATATAACAAATAGTATGCCAAAGCAATTATTAAATAAACAAAATATTTTGTTGACAGTTCAAATGACATTACGGCAGAAAACCGGTAAAACAGGGAAAAGACGTTAAAGGAGATAAAAAAAGAGTTACCAGCTGTCATTTCCGGTAACTCTTTCTTTTGCATTTACTTAATTTCGATTTCTTCTTTCATGTCCAGCTCATTTTTGTCGGAATCATAAAATTTATATTCCAGAAAGGCCAGACTCTGATCAGGTATGACCCTTAATCCATGAGTATACTTAAACTTCCACTTCATGCTTAAAGGATAAAGATCTTTATTCACATATGCTGCAACATAAGGATGTACGTGCAGGTTGAATTTCTTCACTCGATGTTTATTCACTAAACAATCAATTTTCCCTTCCAGGCTATCTGTAAATAAGATTGAAGGTTTTGCCTTTCCTGTTCCGAAACAGGTAGGACAGGTTTCATTCGTGTCCACATCCATTGCCGGACGGACCCTTTGCCTGGTAATTTGCATCAGACCGAATTTGCTTAAAGGTAGGATGTTGTGTTTGGCCCGGTCTGTTGCCATTGCCTTTGACATGTGTTCAAAGAGCTTTTGTCTGTTGGCAGCTTCTGACATGTCGATAAAATCTATGACAATAATGCCTCCCAAATCACGAAGGCGTAACTGGCGTGCGATCTCATCAGCTGCTGCCATGTTTACGTCAATTGCTGTTTTTTCCTGTGCAGTGCTTCCCTTCGAGCGGTTTCCGCTGTTTACGTCAATCACATGCATGGCTTCCGTGTGTTCAATGATCAGATAAGCTCCACTCTTATAAGTAACTGTCCGGCCGAATAACGACTTGATCTGTTCGGTGATACCAAAATTATCAAAGATAGGAAGTTCACCCGTATATAACTTAACGATGTCTTCCCGTCCCGGAGCAATTAAACTGACATAATCCCGTACATTGTTATATACGTCTTTGTCGTTTACATGAATGTTCTGGAAGGAGGGATTAAAAATATCCCTCAACAATGCAACCGTACGGGCTGTCTCTTCATAAATAACCGAAGGGAGCTTTGCCTTAGGAACTTTTACAATGTTGTCTTCCCAGCGTTTCAATAATGTTTTTAGTTCATGATCAAGTTCCGCAACACGTTTGCCTTCCGAAGAAGTACGAACGATCACACTGAAGTTTTTTGGCTTAATACTTTGTATCAATTGCCGTAAACGGGCCCGCTCTTCGCTTGATTTGATCTTGGTGGAAACAGAAACCTTATCTGCAAAAGGGATCAGTACAATATATCTCCCGGCAAATGACAGCTCGGAAGTCAATCGGGGTCCTTTGGTTGAGATCGGCTCTTTAGCAATTTGAACTAACACCTCCTGACCTACTTTCAGCACATCACTGATACTTCCCTCTTTTTCAATTTCCGGAAGGATCTGTGTTTTTGACACAGGAGTCAATTTCTTTTGTCCTGCTACCAATGCCTGTTTCAGGTACTTTTGTTGGGTGTTGAAATTAGGACCTAAGTCCAGATAGTGAAGAAATGCGTCCTTTTTATAACCTACATCAATGAAAGCAGCATTCAACCCGGGCATCAGTTTCTTAACCTTACCAAGATAGATATCACCGACGGCGAAGGAAACATTGCGTGCCTCTTTCTGAAGCTCCACAAGGTTTTTATCTTCCAGAACGGCAATGGCTACCTCCTTGGGTTGTACATCAACTACTAATTCACTAATCACTATAAAAGGAGTTTTTTAATTACATTAGACCTTATTCTATACGCAAAGAACAAACTTAAAAGGTCACTTGTTAAGTTTGTTCTTTAGAGTTTTACGAGATAGACTTATTTTTTCTTATGTCTATTCTTTTTCAGTCTCTTTTTGCGCTTGTGCGTAGACATTTTATGTCTTTTTCTCTTTTTTCCGCTTGGCATCGCTTTTAGATTTTTAAATTAAACGTATTTGTTATTTATTATTTTACATCGTTTAAGAACGTTTTCGCCGGCTTGAATGACGGAATATTGTGTTCCGGAATGATGATCGTAGTATTTTTAGAAATATTACGAGCCGTTTTCTGCGCTCTTTTTTTGATTACAAAACTTCCGAATCCTCTCAGGTACACATTCTCTCCCTCAGCCAATGAACCTTTGACGATGCTCATGAAAGATTCAACACTCGCTAATACGGTTTGTTTGTCAATACCGGTATTTTTTGCAATCTCGCTAACAATATCTGCTTTAGTCATATCTATAAAAAATTATTTGATTTGAACCTATTAAATTTTTGGCATGCAAATATATAGCTTTTTATTTTAAGAGCGAAAAGATTTGTCAATCAATTTTAAGAAAAAAGATTTCAGCCATTTATAAGAACTCTGTATGTTTGTATGCATATAAGTAGGTATAAGTCTCAGAACAACGAAATTTACATGGTAGGAACAGAGAATAGTTTTGAAATTAGTCATATATTGATCCAATGGTACCAAATCCATAAAAGAGAGCTTCCCTGGAGGAATACGACAGATCCTTATAAAATCTGGATATCAGAGATTATCCTTCAGCAAACCCGTGTGGCACAGGGAATGGATTATTATCTCCGGTTTATGGAACGTTTTCCGGATGTGTTGTCCTTGGCGCAGGCGACAGAAGATGAAGTGCTGAAATACTGGCAGGGGCTGGGCTATTACAGCCGGGCACGGAATCTGCATGCGGCAGCAAAGAGCATCGTCGCTGATTATGATGGCGTCTTTCCAACAACTCATTCCGAGGTTCTTTCTTTAAAAGGAATAGGGGAGTATACGGCTGCCGCGATTGTTTCTTTCTCCGGCAATCAACCCTATCCGGTTGTGGATGGGAATGTGTTCCGGGTACTCAGCCGTTTGTTTGCACTGGATACGCCGGTCGATACGGGAAAAGGGAAAAAGGAATTTACGGAACTGGCCGGGCTGGTCATGGACCCGGCAGAGGCCGCTACGCATAATCAGGCGATTATGGAATTCGGTGCTTTACAATGTGTTCCCCAGAATCCGGATTGCCCATCTTGTCCCCTACAGGAAAAATGTCTGGCCTATGCCACCGGGACCGTAACCAACTACCCGGTCAAACAAAACAAAACCAAAACAAGGAACCGCTATTTTCATTATTTCCATATCACCCATAAAGGGACTACCTGGCTGAACCGTCGTTCCGGAAAAGATATCTGGACCGGTTTATATGAATTTCCGTTAATTGAAACAGAGTACCCGGTGGATTTCCCGGAACTGGAGCAAACCCCTTTGTTTCAGGAGCTGTTTAAAGATCTCGGAGAATTAAACATTTCATTAGAATTAAAAGGGGTCAAACATGTGCTCTCCCATCAGATATTATACACCAATTTCTACCGGATAGAGATCGGACAGGCAGGAAAAAGCCTCGAAGCCTACCTCCAAATCAAAAGCGAAGATCTCCCCAAATACGCCGTTTCCAAACTAACTGACATCTATATAGAAAAAGGAACGCTTCCTCTTTTTAAGTAGGAGGCAATTCGGGTAATTGAAGATAGTCATGATCATAAAATAATCCCGAATTTAGTTGTAAGGGATCTTAAGTGCTGCAAGCACGCTATAGTTTAGCCTGGGACGTCAGTTCCCGGTAGAAATGTATATAGTTTTGAATACTGCAAGCATGTCATAGATTAGCCAGGGACGCAAGTCCCAGGTAGAAATGTCTATAGTTTTGAATACTGCAAGCACGACATAGATTAGCCAGGGACGCAAGTCCCAGGTAGAAATGTCTATAGTTTTGAATACTGTAAGCACGACATAGATTAGCCTGTGACGCAAGTCCCAGGTAGAAATGTCTATAGTTTTGAATACTGTAAGCACGACATAGTTTAGCCGGTGCTGCCAGTTCCCGGTATGAATGTCTGTAGTTTTGAGTGCTGCAAGCACGTCATAAATTAGCCTGGGACGCAAGTCCCAGGTACAGATTATACCCTATATAGAGTGCTGTAAGCACGGCACCCTATTCAATCATCCCATAAAAACCGTTCATTGTATTCAATGCCATATTCTTTCAAAAACAAAACATATTCTTCTCGGAAAGTTCTTTTCTTGTGATGCTCTTGCTGATTCATTATGTAATCTTTGGTTTTATTCAATATGGAAGCACTCACAGAAAATGCACCATATCCTCTCTGCCATTCAAAATGTGCATAATAATCTATCCAATGATTTCAACCAACGGCTACTATTGGATTTGATTTCCTGTATCAATTTTGTTAATGGAAGATTTTTAGGTAAGGTACAGAGAATGTGTATATGATCAGACATCCCATTTATGTAAATAAATTGACCTGCATCTTTATTAATTATGCCATATATATAGGCATATAATTTTGCAGATTCGGCTGGCCGGATGGTGCAATGGTTATTTTTTGTATGAAAAATAATATGCACATAGATTTGGGCTAATGATTGTGGCATAGGTAATAGGTTTATGGTTATAAATGACTCGGGTAAATATAAGGATAATATTTTTGTGCCGTGCTTGCAGCACTCACAATTATATACATTTCTACCTGGGATTTGCATCCCAGGCTAACCTATGTCGTGCTTGCAGCACTTAAAAACTGCATATATCAGAGTCCTATTGTATAAATTGTTAATTAGTAATTGGTTGAAAATCATCCGGCCATGACTAATTACAATCGTAGACCGGTCTTAAATGCAAACCCTGAGCCTTTACTATTTTATTTGTTTAATAATGGATAGACTTTCTTCTTTACTAAGGATCGAAACTTTTTCATATCCGGCGTGTTTTTGTTATTTAACTCTTTTAAGGGCCGGGTGGAAAAAAGAACAGGGAAAAGAAGCAGGGAAACTTTTTGTAAAGTGATTGAATTTATGTTTCTTTGTTCTATCATTTAAAGAAAGAATGTATGTCATTGAATAAAGTAATTTTAATCGGAAATGTGGGGAAAGATCCTGAGGTTCGCTATTTTGATAGTGGTTCCGCGGTCGCAAACTTCCCTATGGCAACCTCAGAAAGAGGTTATACCTTAGCTAATGGAACAGTGGTACCTGAACGCACCGAATGGCATAATATTGTAGTGCGCCGCGATCAGGTCGCGTTTGTAGAAAAATGGGTGAAAAAAGGTTCCGGTGTATATGTGGAAGGAAAGATTCGCACACGGACCTATGATGACTCAAGCGGTGCGAGAAGATATATTACAGAGATCCATGCCGACCGGGTGGAATTCTTTAATTTCGGAGGTGCCAGACGGGATGACGGACAGCAGTCTGCTACTACGGCAAGCACTCCACAGGAGGGGCCCTTTGGTGCACCGGCCTATCAACAGCCATCTACGCCCCAGACCAGCTCTTTTACGGAAAGCAGTGACGCGGATGATCTCCCGTTCTGATATTGTTTAACTAATACGGTTCCCCTTGGACTCAGACTATTTTTTATCGGGCTTATTGGATCAGGTAACAGTGCAGGCATTGACAACAGGGCCTGTCATAGCATTAAGCCTTGCTTTTCTGTTGTTGTTTGCCTCCGGATTTGTTTCCGCCTCAGAAGTAGCGTTCTTTTCTCTGGGTCCGGGTGACCTGAACGATATCCGGGATAAGAAATCCCCCTCGGACCCCATTATTCTCCGGCTGTTAGAGCGTTCGGAATATCTTTTGGGAGCTATTCTGATCACAAATAACTTTGTGAATGTAGCGATCGTGATGCTATGTACTTATGGTATACATTCCATCTTCAATTTCTCCGCCGCTCCTGTGCTGGGATTTGTGCTGGAAACAATCGCCCTGACTTTCCTGCTACTCCTTTTCGGGGAGATCATGCCGAAGATCTATGCACAGAATAATTCTCTGAAGTTTGTCCGTCTGTCAGCACATGTCCTGAGCGGTATCGAGCGTTTTTGCCGTCCGTTATCCCATATTTTAGTCAATTCAACCCACTTTATCAATAAAATATTAGTCAAGAAAAAATATGACCTGTCCGTGGATGAACTTTCCAAGGCCCTGGAATTAACCTCCACAGAGATCACAGAGGACAAGGAAATGCTGGAAGAGATCCTGAAGTTCTATAATAAGACTGCCAGTGAGATCATGACTTCCCGGCTGGATGTGGAAGACATTGATATTACCAGCTCTTTCCGTACCGTGATTGATTTTATTATTGAATCAGGCTATTCCCGCATACCGGTCTACGCCGGAACAGAAGATAACATCAAAGGGATTTTATATATCAAAGACCTCCTTCCTTATATTGATAAACCGGATACCTTCCGCTGGCAGAGCCTGATCCGTCCGGCCTATTTTGTTCCGGAAACCAAAAAGATCGACCAGCTCCTGGAAGAGTTTCGTACCACTAAAAACCATATGGCGATCGTGGTAGACGAATTCGGGGGAACTTCCGGAATTGTGACGATGGAGGACATTTTAGAAGAGATCGTAGGAGAAATTTCGGATGAATATGACGAAGATGAAAAGCAGTATATCCGTCTGGCAGATGGTAGCCTGATCTTTGAAGCGAAAATCATGTTGACCGACTTCTTCCGTGTCATAGACGCGGAACCTGCCGACTTTGATAATCTGACAGATGAAGTGGAAACATTAGCCGGTTTACTACTCGAGCTGAAAGGAGATTTTCCCCGCAGAAGGGAGATTATCGAATATAAAGATTTCCGGTTCCAGGTACTGGAAGTCGATAACCGCCGCATACAGAAGGTGAAGTTTAACCGGATCTCTGAAGAGACAACCCCGGAAGAATAAGATGTCTCTGCGATATGTTATATGGACCCTGCTGATCGGTTGTATATCCTGTACGGACTATACTCCCAAACCCCGTGGCTATTTCCGTATAGATGCTCCTGCCGCACACTATATTCCCCTTCCGTTGGATGAATTGCCTTACACCTTCCATATTTCCACCCAGGTAGAGGTGGAACTGCCGCCCGTAGGAGATCCTGCCGGATGGATCAATCTGGCCTATCCGGTTCTGAACGCAAAGATCTATTGCAGCTATCTTCCCATCACCACCACCATGCTGGATGAATTATGGGAAGATTCCCGGCTCTTTATTTCCAGGCAGGCTGTCAATTTCCGGACCATTCAGGAACAGACTTACAGTGATCCGGAAGGAAAGGTATATGGCTCCCTGTTCCTGTTAGATGGCAACTCCACTGCTCCGGTTCAGTTTATACTGACAGACAGCGTATCCCATTTTTTCCGGGGTAGCCTCTTCTATGACTGTATTCCGAATGCCGACTCCCTGGCTCCTGTGACAAATTATCTCCGGGAAGATGTGGTTGAACTGATTCAATCCTTTCACTGGAATCCCTGATGCCACTCCTGTTTAAACATACCCATCCCGTCCGGGGCGTCTGGAAGCTGGAAGAGACGGTAGAGGAACTGGCAGGAATGCTGTCAAATAAAGAATGGTATACACCCTTCCTGGAAAGTAAGGCAGCAGAAAAGCGGAAAAAGGAGTGGCTTGCCTGTCGCGTCCTGCTCCGTGAGTTAGCCGGGGAAGAGTTAAAAGTAGATTATCAGGCCAACGGCGCCCCCTATGTGCCGGGATCTACTTTACAGATCAGCTTTTCCCACACCAAAGACTATGTGGCAGTCATACTCAGTGACGTTCCCGTAGCTATCGATATCGAGTACACAGGTGACCGGATCCGGAAAATACGAAGTAAATTCATGAATCCGGAAGAAGAAGCCGCCTTAGATCCTCTCCATGAAACCACCCATCTGCTCCTTCATTGGTGCGCCAAAGAAACCCTGTTTAAACTGATCAGACAGGAAGAAGTCGATTTCAGGAAACATCTGCACATACAACCCTTTCCTTATCACACCTCCGGATCATTTATAGCAGAAGAAACCCGGACTCCGGAACAGATAAACTATTCCCTTATGTTTATAGTTACACCAGCTTTTGTTTTAACCTACTGCGAGGATTCTGACCTGAACGATCATCCTTCTTTTAAATAAAATATTCTCTTTGTAGTGCTGTCGAAGGGGATCTGTGATCAGTCCTGGCCGGAAGATCCGTAAATACCCCAAAGGGGTTTCATCAACAGCCCAGGGATGAGCCACAGGCGATTCCCTGGGGAAGGATCGTCATGTGATAACCTTGTAGAGGTTTCATTTCCCTGCTGCCCTGGATGCAACCCCTTTAGGGTTGACATGGGATAATCATACCTAGGGAATCGCCTGTGGCTCATCCCTGGGCTATTGATAGTACCCCTTTGGGGTAATTACGGAACTTCCTGACTAATTGGGGTATTTATGAATCTTCCGGCCACGACTGATCTGTGATCCCTGCCTGTTTGGGTATTAGGATCTTAGATCCGTTTACAATTCTTTTTGTTAGGATAGAATCGGTATTTGATTAACATCCGGATCCGGAGATCCTGATATCCATTTTAGTCCTAATCATGGCTCCGCACCTCTTCTTATAACGTCTTATAACGTATCACTGACATCTGATCTGTGTTTTTGAACAGAGGGATTTCTTTTACCGGATTTCAGATTCCGGAAAGGAAATCCCGGGTAGTTTCGAAAACCGGTAATCCGGCGGGGAAAGACTGATGTTACGGGGTAAAATTCGTAAGTAACTTTTTTCAAATCCTCCGGAAAAGGGTTTGAAAAGTGGCAAAAAACGGTGATCTTTAAGACATGGAAAAGAACAAAGAATACAACTATATTATTTTTCCCCTGCCGCTTTTGCAGGAGATCTTTAAGAAGCCGGAAAGGGGCTTTTCAGACCTGCTTTACGTCGGAATCTACTGTTCTGCTCTTACGCAGAAGATCAAGTTGGAAAACGCCTTTAAACAGGCGATTTACTGTTACTACCGGCAAGGATTAACCACTTCCCTGAAAGAACGCTTCGGTGAACTGGAGGAAAAGGGAGTTTTGTCGGCGGACACCTTCTACCGGGGGTTCGACTCCGGCGGATTCAATCCGGAGATTGAAATAGAAGAGTTGATGAAACTGAATGAACCGGGACTGGAGGAAGAGATCCGGGAATTCTATATGCTCTACCAGATCCGGGCTGTGCTGAAACTGGATTTTGACATCCGGACAGTGATCGCTGTCTATCATCATTACCAACGGAAGTATAATTCTTTTACCGGCCAGCCCCGGGTCATGATCACCACGAAGATGATGCTGGATTTTGTACACGGGGAAAAACGGAGTTTGAACGGGTTCTGTTTGCTGCCTATGCCGCTATCCGTTCGCTGATGGGTAGGAACAAACGTTTATTGGAAACTACACACGAAAGGATCTTTACCCGGATGGTTGGAGCCAAAAATGCAGCCGCGTTGTCTTCGATACTGGAAGATGAGGCCGTTAAGAAGATTTATGACACTTATACTACACGGCATCAGCGGACAAAGATCCTGGATCACTTAGTGGCCCGCAATTTTATTCGTTCGAAGGTCTGGATTGGGAGGCGCCTCTACCTCTCTACCACCATTTCCTATGATCGACTGGGTGGAATTGTTGAAATGCACCGGCAGAGCCGGAATCTTGGTTTGAGAATTCAGTCCAATAAAGTAAAGGAGTCAGAAGCTAAAGAGTTTCTTTCGGAGCAGATGAAGAGAAAAAAGAATAAAAACCCCGGCACCAATCCCGGGAGATAAGCAGCAGAATGCACCGCATTTGATCAGCACCTTATATAAATATATTTCTAAACGTATTTTCTAATAACTAATTCCTAAATATACCCATTAAAAATAATAAAATAAAAATGAAAGAACGCACCCGACTAAATAAGTTTAGTCAGGCGCACGCTCTCTTTTTTTGTTTTTTGTTTTTTCTTTTTCAGGCTTCCGGCAGACAGGCCCGGGTAATATACTTATTAGTAGAATTTAGTAAGTATATTAAACACAGCTAATAAGTAACCTGTCATCCGGAAAACAGGCACTTTTTACGGCGGTCCACCCAAATGATAGACCAGTACCTCAATCTGAAGTGGAGAAAGAACTTTCATCCCTTTTTTCCAACCCACTTTTTCCAGTTCCTGTATGAGAGTCGGATGTATATCCAGCCATTTGCGGAGCCGTTTCGTTGCCGTGTCGGGTTTTACCCCTGGGTGATACATACATGCGATTTCCTTCCAACTGTAACTTTGTATAATAAACTCCTCCTTTTCCTTTTGCATATACCGGTCTTTTTTTATCTTTAAATTTAATAAATATAGGTCAGATAATCAATAAATTACAACTTTTGTTGTCATCCTTGGGATTATCATCGAATCATGGCCGGAAGATTTTTGCGTAGGGCGATTGGCAAAGGGTAATTGGCGAAGGTTGATCTTTATCTCTTAAGTCCTGAAAGGACGTCATATAGTAGCCTGGGATGCAAATCCCAGGTCAGGTATCAGGAGTCCATGGAGTGCTGTAAGCACGACACTGCATATACAAACCTATGGTTTCCATAAGAGGGGGTGTACCTACAGCACACCCTCGGGTAGGGATCTCTCTACCTGGGACTTGCGTCCCAGGCTACTATGTGCCGTCCCTGCGGGACTTAAGAGACAAAGGTCACCCTTCGTCAAGATGGTGGATAATCGAGTTTATATTGTGGGCTGAATCGTAGATCGGCCTTAGCCAAAGCCTGGCATAGTATTATATAAACCAAAAGAATAGGGTTATCTCCCGTTATTTTTATACTATGCTGCTTCTCCGGAACGAAATATCTTTTTTATTAACTATACCCCGGCGTTGCCGGGGCCTAACATATAGTAGGCCTACGGCCTGTAATAGAGGTAGGTAGAGAAGAGCTTAAGAGGGGAAGTACAAATCACCTTGGATTACAAAAGGATTTATTGGTGAGTTATCTATACGTATGAAAAAAATCCGGCCATGATTAGATCATAATCCGGATGTTTCCTGACGTTCCCGGAAGTTTCCGGAAGTTTCCGGAAAAGTCACTCCGAAGGTGTTGTACCTTTGGAGTGTAAAGATTTCCATGGAAAGATCTTTTGTATTGTTTCACTTAATAAAAATTGTAAAGATGTCAATTTCATATCATGTAGTGCGCAGACCCGATATGCGCAAAGATGCTTCTGAAGGAGCAACTCTTTTTTTATGGACAGGTACGGGTAGGAGAGACTGTTTCATATAATGAACTGTGTGAATCTATTTCCTTAATCTCAACGGCATCCAAAGGGGATGTTTCGTGTGTGATTGACGGATTGATTCAGATATTGAAACAGGAGTTATTAAAAGGTTCTGTTATTGACCTGAGTGGTTTGGGTAAGTTTCACATGGTGGCAGGAAGTAAAGGTGTTGAAGAGGAAAAAGATTTCAATGCTTCACTTTTCAAAAAAGGACGGATTGTGTTTACTCCGGGAGCAGAACTGAAGGAAACCCGCGGCAAGTTAAGTTTCCGTAAATTAGATGTGAAGACGGTAGAAAAAACATGCGATCTGCCGCACGCTATCTAAAATTCTCCCCGCCGGGAATATAAGGTGGGAATCATCATCTCCTTTGGGGAGTCAGGAGTAGCCCAGGGACGAGCCATTGGCAATTCCCTGGGCTTATTGTCTAAAGCCGGTTTGCGATTGATAGATCCCTGTTGGGAATGGTACAACCTAAACGCCAGCCAAAAAGTAATTATTTGTACAGTAGTTAAAGTGGCTGATAATGAATGATTAACAGGATGTTTTTATAACCATTGTCCCATGAAAGCATCCATCTCCGGGGCTTTTTCTTCCAGGCTTTGGAGCAATTTGAATTGTGCTTTGGTGCGTTGAAGGTTGTGGCTGGGGTGGTGGATCTTATAGTAGGTGTCTCCGTTGATATAATCGGTCAGGAAGCGGACGGTCTGCATATAGGTTAGCAGGCGGCCTCCATAGGGGAGCATCTGTATTTCGGTTGGGGTCAGGAAACTTTTCGCTGTTTCCATATATCCTTTGGTATAGGCCTGGAAAATTTCCATGTTTACGCCAATACGATCCAGGTTTGCATCATCTTCCGCACCAGTATTGGCTCCCGTACGGATAAAGTCTCCGATATCGGAAAGAACGAAGCCCGGCATGACGGTATCCAGATCAATGACACAGAGTACTTTCCCGTTTTCGTCGAAAAGGATGTTGTTTACTTTCGTATCGCAATGGTTCGTTCGTTTCCGGAGTTTTCCTTCCCGGTACATCCGTTCCTGTATGCACATCTGTTCCGCCCGTTGTTCGACCTCTTCCACCAGCTCTTTCACCTCTTCCAGCCGTCCGGCGGGATTTGCCTGAACCGCATCGTGGAATTGCTGTAAACGAAACTCCATATTGTGAAAATTGGGAATTGTTTCGCCTAATGCACCTTCGGGAAGATCGGCCAACATAGACTGAAAATTACCGAAGGCTTTACCGGCTTCGTACGAATATTCCGGGTTCACCTCTTCATAGCTTTTGCTGCGTGGAATAAAGAGGCATACCCGCCAGTAGCTTTCCCCATCGAAATAATAGCGTTTGCCATCTTTCGCAGGCAGGAAAGTGAGTACCTTACGGTCAATATCTTCTGCTCCCTTTTCTTCCAGTTTTTTACGGATATGGGTGGTTACGGTGTGAATATTATTCTGTAGCATATCGACATGGGTGAAGATCTGATGATTGATCCGCTGGAGAATATATTTAATCTCTCCGGTTTCAACCGTTACTTTTAGTGTGTCGTTGATATGTCCGTTTCCGAATGGTTCGGCAGAAACCGGTTTTTCCGATAAAGTAAACTGATTTAAGATCTCTAATAACTGTTCTTTTGTTTTCATTATGGCATTAGTTTAATAGAAAATTGAAAATGGAGAATTGAAAATGATAGGTAGAGAAGTTTTCAGTTATCCATTCTTTAGAGGCAAAGATAGGAAATATTCTCTGGTCATAAACCGGGGTGGTTTTATATTTTTTCTGTGTTATGGAACAGGGTATTGGTGGGCGTCTGAGTAAAAAAGTAAGGGTGGTTTAAAATATGAGTGGCACTTGTTCGTCTTCTTTAATAAGGGTATTTAATAGGTATAAAAAATATAGATGTTGATTTCAGATAACTTTTATGTGTGTAATATCCATAAACGACAGAAAACCCGGAAATGTTAGAAATGAGTTCTGTCAATAAAAAAGGCTGCCTCGTGATGAGACAGCCTTTTTTCAATATCTTACTTGAAAGATTATTTTTTGTTACGGTTTCCGTAGCGGCTCATGAACTTATCAACACGTCCTGCGGTATCCACCAATTTAGATTCACCAGTGTAGAACGGGTGAGAAGTGTTAGAGATTTCCACTTTTACTAATGGATATTCAACACCGTCGATTTCGATTGTTTCTTTTGCGTTGATCGTTGAACGCGTGATAAATACATCGTCGTTAGACATGTCCTTGAATGCAACCGGACGATAGTTTTCAGGATGAAGTCCTTTTTTCATTGCTTATCTATTTTTATTATTTTATTTTACTTGTCTGGTAACCGGTAAATTGGCTTGCAAAGGTATGGATTCCAGTTGAAGAAACAAAGAATTTCTGTTTATTTTTTTGTCAGTGCCTATTTTTATATTATTTTATCGCTTGAAGAGGGTACAGGTATAAGGTATTGTTATTATCTTTGCGCAAGATTTATTAATCATTAACGTAATTATATACAACATGGTAAGTTACAAAGAATTAGGTCTTGTGAACACAAAAGAAATGTTCGCAAAGGCGATCGAAGGTGGATATGCTATTCCTGCATTCAACTTTAACAATATGGAACAATTACAGGCAATCGTTCAGGCTGCTGTAGAAACTAACTCGCCTGTTATTTTACAGGTTTCTAAAGGTGCTCGTCAATATGCAAACCAGACCTTGCTTCGTTACATGGCTGAAGGTGCTGTGGAATATGCAAAAGAATTGGGTTGTGAAAAACCTCAGATCGTTCTTCACTTAGATCATGGTGACTCTTTCGAAACTTGCAAAAGCTGTATCGACTTAGGATTCTCTTCTGTGATGATCGACGGTTCTCATCTTCCTTATGATGAAAACGTGGCACTTACAAAGAAAGTAGTAGAATATGCTCACCAGTTCGATGTAACTGTAGAAGGTGAATTAGGTATTTTAGCTGGTGTTGAAGACGATGTAGTTGCTGAACACCACACATATACAAAACCAGAAGAAGTAGTGGATTTCGTAACTAAAACAGGTTGTGATTCATTGGCTATCTCTATCGGTACTTCTCACGGTGCGAACAAATTCAAACCAGAGCAATGTACAAAAGACGAGAACGGTGTGTTGGTTCCTCCTCCATTGCGTTTCGACGTGTTGGAAGGTGTGGAAGAACAACTTCCTGGTTTCCCTATCGTATTGCACGGTGCTTCTTCAGTTCCTCAGGAAGAAGTGGAAACTATCAATAAATATGGTGGTGCATTGAAAGATGCGATCGGTATTCCTGAATCAGAATTACGTAAAGCAGCTTCTTCTGCCGTATGTAAGATCAACATTGACTCAGACAGCCGTTTAGCTATGACTGCTGCTATCCGTAGCACATTCGCTAACTCACCAGCTGAATTCGACCCACGTAAATATTTAGGTCCGGCTCGTGAAAGCATGAAAAAACTTTACAAACACAAAATCGAGAACGTTCTTGGTTCTGCCGGTAAAGGTAGCTGTGGTTGCTAATCAATTATAAATAGCACATATATAGAAAGCCATCCTCTTTTCAGGGGATGGCTTTTTTATGATCTTTTGTCCGGAGCCTGTTTGTTATTCCCTGCCTTTTATTTCGTCAGTGTGATGATGGTGTAAGAATATTTCGGGAAGGTATATTGGGGCTTTTTACGGGAGAAGTTGATCCGGGATGTTTTAGGAATCACCTGATACCTGTTTTTATCTGTATTGATGTCTGTCAGTTCACAATCTCCGATGGTCCATACGTTTGCTTTTCCTGTGTGGTTGAAGTTTGCTATCTCCAGCATAGCTTCCCGGGGCTGGTCTGAAAGATTGACGATATAGAGTGCCAGGGTGTTTCCGTTTTCATCCATCTTGGCTGTGATGTCTACTTCCTGTTCATTACTGCTACCGGTCTGCATGACGTTGGGTAACCAGTTGTTGATCATTTCCTCGTCTATATAGGCTGAAGGCTGGAACCACAGGGCATGGGAGTTGTAGTGTATACGTCCCTGGTCTCACATGTAGTGCAGGCCGTGAGGCTGGAACGTGTTAGCCGTCCCCAACATTTTGAAGTGATCTGCATAGCGTTGCAGTTTATTCCAGTTATGGGCATGTGCCAGTCCCCGGTTCCAGTCGCACCGGCTGCCGTTCTCTTCCATCGGATGAAGCCTTAGCTGAAAGCCGGGATAGTCTCTGGCTAACTCCTCCTGTAAGTCAATCCCCATTTCATGGGTAAAGGCCGGATGAGTGGCAAAACCGAGATATCCGCCATAATGGGGGTCCCAGGCTATATGGTCTCCTTTTCCCTGGTCAATAAACCATTTCACCATCTGAGAGGAGAGTTCATATTCCTGGGTGCCCCGTGCATAGTTTTGCATATCCGTACCGATATTCAGGGAGGTCATGATGACCATGTCCGGATCTGCTTCCCAGGCTGCGCGTGCGAATTTCTTCATACATTCCACATATCCCGGGGTAATGATCCGTTCGTTATCCACTTGCAGGTATTTCAAATGATAGGGTTCCGGATGGCCATGTTCCGCTCTCAGGGCTCCCCACCGGGAGGTCACCGGGCCATTTACATATTCCACAAAGTCCCGGATATCTTCTGAGGTTTCATCCATACTCATACCGATGATACATTCCGCACCGATCACTTCCGCTAATTGAAGCATTTCCACAAAGGCAAAGCTATGGGTCGCATAGGGGCTGAAACCGCTCCGGTAGGTGACGCGGCGTTCATCAATAGGGCCTAACATCTTTTTCCAGCGGTAGTTGTAGGTATCCGCTCCTACGTCTACCATGGAGCCATTGTAGCGGATAGCGGTGATCCCCTGTTTTTTCAGTGCGTCTACAAAGGTTTTCCGGAGGGGATATCCGTTGACACGTCCCCACGCTCCGGGTTGTAGAAAGGCGAACCCTAATTCGATTGTGCCCGGGGATTTGAGGGATATGCCAAAACTTCCTTCCAGTGCGTTTCCGGAGGGAGTCAGTTCAAACTCCAGTTTCTCATACGAGCCATCTCCCCGGATGGAATAAGGCTTTTCTGCCAGTACCTTTCCCTGTTCATCCCGGAGGGAGATAAAAACGGTGGTGGGTTTAGCTGCTTTCAGGCGGAGGAGGCCATCATAGGATTTCCCTGCTTCGAAATGGATCCCCATCCGGTAGAGTCCATGGTTGGTAATACCTACCTCTCCTGTACCGTTCACAAAGGTGATTGCCTGGGTCTGGCGTCCCATATATGCCTGGCCATCCCGGACTAATTTATAATCGTATGTTACAGTTCCGCCGGTTAGTTTTGACCAGAATTTACTGATCTGTTCATTTCCGTTGATTCGTTCCAGCATCGTTTGCTGAATGTTTCCCGGCAATGAATCGAATACGAGAAAACGGCTGTGGAATGTATATCCGGAGAGGATATGGGGGGGGTACGGAAAGGGGATGCGTTGTAGATGTCTTTACTATGGAAATCATATTTTTCCTCCAGATTGTTCCAGTCCACCCGGTAGTAAACATCGGACTGGGTGATCAGGTGAGGGATCCGCCTTTCATCCAGCATGACATATATTTTGGAGTAATCCGCCCGGTCGAGGTTCAGAAAATCTGTTTCGATATTTTCCTCAAATGCTTCTCCGTGCAAAAGCTGGCTGAATACGCCTCCGTTGGTCTGGTTGTTAATGTCTTCGATATTGGTCCCGTTAAATAGCCGGGAGGCGGTGGCTATTTGCCGGGAGGCATCTACGGTCAGTTGCACCGGACCGTTGGTTTGTGCAGTCGCAGCGAACAGGCTCGCGGCAAGGGTCAGGGTCATGATCTGTTTTCTCATATGTATAGAATTTAAATAGTTACTGATTATATAGGGGATATGGGTTGTCATGCTACAAATGTATAGGAAAGTATTGGGAATAATAGGGGGTGGTAGGTATGTTAATGAACACATACCAGTTCGTACCAGTTGTCCAGGGACACGGTCTTTGCCGGGATCCGGGAATTGAGATCACGGGGTATTATCGAATCCAGGCCGGGTATTGGTTATTATATCACCAGTACACGGGTTCCTTCACGGCATCATGTTTTTCTGTTGTTCAACGAGTTCAATGAGTTTAAGGAGGACCTATATAATTCATTTATGGAGGCCATTGGCAAATCGGCTTCAGTGGATCTCTATTTTCATAATTACAACCGGAAGGTTTTCGAGACCTTGATCAACGAATCGAATAATAAATATACCAGTTATGTGATCATGTCCGGTAAGTTTGAGGGGGTGGAACCGTTGTTAACAGGCTTATCCGGGAATGTATATCTGTTGGATCATTTTCATCCGGAGTTGAAGGGAAAATTCTCTTCTGTGGCCCAGAACTTTGAGAAAGATACCTATGAGGCGTTGGTTTATGGACTGGAATATCTGAGAAAATACCGCCGGATCATTATGGTACAGAAGGATGTAAAAGAGCCTGTGGAAAGAAATACGGGACTCCGGATCTTTTGTACGGATTATGATTTCGTGCATCATTATATCGGGACTACCCGTAACCGTACGATCAAAGAGGGGGATGTGTTTATGGTGGTCAGCGACCGGGATCTGGTCGATTTGCTGAAGCAGGCGGCTCTGCAACAATTTACGCCGGGAAAGGAGTTTGGCATCATCTCTTATAATGATACTCCTTTGAAGGAAATCCTGGCGGGTGGCATCACCACCCTATCTACTGATTTTAACCAGATGGGAAAAACGATGGCTTCGCTCCTGAATAAGAAAAGCATCGAAACCATCGAGAATCCCTGGAACCTGAATATCAGAAAGTCTTTGTAGATCATAAGTCAAAGGGGATTTTTAATCAGTTATGGCCGGAAAATTTAGAAATACCCCAACGGGGTTCCAACAACAGCCCAGGGCTGAGCAAAGCGAATCCCTGGGTAAGGTGGAGTATTTTATAACCTTGTAGAGGTTGCATTGCTCTGCTGTACTGGATGTAACCCATTCAGGGTTGACATGGGATCATCCTACCCAGGGAATCGCCTTTGCTCAGCCCTGGGCTGTTGTTGGAACCCCGTTGGGGTATTTCTAAATTTTCCCGACTGATCTGTATTTCCGGATCTTCCGGCCACGACTGGATATGTATTCCCTGGGCTATTGGCTAAGGCTGATCTGGGATTCACTGGTAGCCCTTTCTGGATAATTGACCTGATGGATTACTTAGTTACTTCGAAATCCAGCCTGAAATAGCCGGTCCAGGGATCGCCTGCCATCATGTTTTCGTGAATGAGCAGTGTGTAAATGCCATCCCGGGGCAGGTCATAGGTGATCTCTCTGCCGAAGGGACCATCCGTGGTCTGATCCGGCAGGATCATCTGGGAAATCCGGATATTGGCATTTGGGTCCTCAGAGGTGATCTGGGCCGTTAAGGTTTTGTATCCGAACAGTTCTATTTCCACCCGGACTTCCTGGCCGGCATATTTATAGATATCGATGCTGCCTTTTCCGTCCACGATTTCCGGACGGACAATTTCCGGGATAGAAGGGATATCTACCGGATAATCCGTCTCCGGATCATAGATGTCATCTTCCAGGTCCTGTTCATTGATGTAATCATAGTCCCGTGCCGTATTCTTTTCATTTTTACTGAAGAAATGGCAGAAAGAGAACAGGATCACCAAAGCAAGATAAATTCCAATATTTCGTTTCATATGGCTGATTTTTAAATGGGATGATTCCTTAGAGATAGGGTGTCAGATCTATGATCGTGCTGCTCAGGACGAGAGGGGGATCCGGCTCGTTTGTTACACCGAGGTAACGGATTCCGGTGATGGTACGGCCGGAAGGTCTTCCGGTGTATTCTCCCTGTGAGTCCAGAATAATATCCTGTGCCAACCCATTGTCATAGAACAAGGTGATCTGGGCTTCCGGAATTCCCCGGAACGTGGGGTAGGAGGTCTCACTGGTGTAGTCTCCTGACATGGCCCGGCCGGTGGCCCAGTTTTCGATCGTGATCTCTGCTAATTGAAGTTCCAGACCGCGTAAGGTGAAACAATAACAGGTATTGACCTGGGTATTGGTGATCTTATCTACAGTAGTCTGGTAATAGTTGGCTCCTCCGGGTGTGCCCATACGGATGATGGGAGAGCTGCTACCTACCGGAATAATTAACAAATATTCCGGAGAGGTAGTTCCTGGTACTTTATAGGGATAATAGGTATCCCCGCCAACCTCTACAGAGATCGTGTTGATGTCTGAATCTTCTATGCCCAGAAACCGGAAATCCAGCATGCTGTGCGCATGTTTCACCTCTATCTCCGGTATGTGTGCCGGATAGACGGTAATGGAGGTGGTCCCGTCCTGGATCAAAACATCCTGCCCCAGGATATCTGTCCTTTGGTCGAACGCGATGGCTGACCAGGGAACCGGATGCAGGGTGAGTTCCACTTCCTGCCGGGTGTAGTTCGGGAAGAAGATATCGGTCCCGGGTGTCCAGTAGTTATTTACCGCATCCCAGGTAAAGGTTGCACTTTGAGGACCGAACGAACCATTGGAGTTATTAATCGTTACGTCTAATTCCCAGCTTTCTCTTCCCACCATGGTTTTGGTCGGATCTATATTTTTATTCACCGCATAATCCGAAGTCGCTTTGGTGGCCGCTACTGTCTCGTCGGATTCCTGCAGGGAGATATCCACGCCTTCCAGCAGGACCTGTTCCTCCGGGCCGGTTGCGGAACCGGTACTGTCGGAACAGCCGGCTGCCAGGCAGAGGGTGCATGCACATATGATTGAACTGATATATCGTTTCATATTCCTGATCTTTTATTACGGATTAACATTTTCTTCAAAAAGCGATAGGGTCTGATTGTTCCCATAGGGTAATTCGGTGACAGGTTGTCCCTGATACACAATCTGTCCTGTGAAATCGTCCGCAGGAATGGGGATGTATAGGTCCGCATACTCCTCTGTCATTTCAAAATCATCTGCCAGCGTGTACGTGAGTGTAGGCCATTGGATGGTGCTTCCGTCCGTGTAGTGGCGGATCACATACGACACGGTGATCAACTGCACAGGGGTATGGATAATATAATCCCCGGATTCCCCTTCTTCCGGCAGATGGAAAGGAACGCCGATCCCGTCTTCGCGTTCGCCGGTTCCCTGGTAGAAGGTTCCGAGGAAGACATACATATCTGTGTTGTAACCTTGTGAAACCAGCGTCACTAAGTATCTTTTGCCTGCTTCAAAGTCTACATCCAGATCATCCAGGATGATCGAATAGCGTGTGTTGTTGTCCACCACTTTGAGGGTTCCTATGATCTGGTCTGCTTCTGAGATCAATTTGGTGTCATCCCTTAAAATAAGGGAGGCACGACCGTTCTCATTTTCACAATAGGCATAACAGGCCACATCCTGTCCGTTTATTTTCAGGTCTAAGATCAGTTCGTCAATGGATAGCCCTTCCGCATTTTGTCCGGCCAGTTCAAATTCCAGCAGGCAGTTGTTGTGGTGGAAGTGGAGAGGGACCGGAACATCGGTCGCCATGACTCCGGATGTGCTGGCTGTTGCCACCAGCCAGTCTGCTCTCCGGTGATTCTCTTCCAGCCGCTGGTCAGGGATGAAACCGCTTGTCTCACTCGCATTGACAGGCCATTCCGCCTCTAATGTGAGCAGGTAGGAATCATCTAAGGGGAAATAATAAGCCGGATCTCCCCGGAAAATGCCGTCTTCCCCGTATATATAGTAGATGGGGGGCAGATCGCTTCCTCCCTGGCTACTTTCTACAGTCACTCTGAGGGTGTCCCCGGGAACGAAGAAGATATTTCCTTCTCCTTTGGTCGCTACATCCAGCAGGTCCTCTATATAGGGGGAGAAGGTGAGCTCCCCGGATCCTGTCCCGGGAAGAGTACCCTCCGGTTCCTGGTTGCTGCAGGCAAACAGGATCATGCATCCCAGAATTGCCAGTGCTTTGATTGTATATGGTTTGTATCTCATATCATCCTAATTTTTTAGTTTATCTTCTTTCCCAGTGTAGGGTCGGATAGTCGGTTGTTCCGGGAGTTCCCAGGTTGTACCAGTAGGAATTTGAACTGTAGTCCGTCCAGGAAATGACATTGATGGGCCAGATACCCGTATAATTCACCCAACCGGAAGGCCAAGAACCGGCATTCATCGGGGAAACGCCACTGTTGGAGTCGGGAGCGACTGCAAAACAGTCCACGATGGCAGAGCCGGATGGGAATTGGGTTCCCTGGTTGGCAAAGCCTTCCCAGATGTCCACTTCTACCTGTGTAGGAGTTCCGTTGATGTCTTGTGTCTCATAGCCTGTGGCGGTAATGCCGGCAGCTTCCATTGTCGTGAAACAGCGGGTGATGTAATATTCATTGACTCCACAGAAACCTCCCACTAAGGAACCTGCATTGGCGGCCGGATTTCCTGCATTGACTGAAATACTGCCTCCTAAGGAGTAGGTGTCCCAGACATATCCGTAGAAGTCGTCCCCGTTGGGCTTTTCGCCGACTATACCACAGACAGCGCCTACCCGTGCGTGGGTTCCTGTGACCGTAATGGTAGGGTTTTCCACCCGGCAGGCAATGATCTGGGAGGTGGTGTTGGTGATTTGTCCCAGCAGTTCACCTAAAATAGCATCTTTTACTACTTGAGAAAGATTGGGGGGCAGGCTGATATTGGCATACAATGCTTCTAATTCATCATCTGAAAGGATGTTATTGACCCGCCCGCAAAGGGCTCCTACATAACAGGTATCAGTGCTGACGGATACGTTAATGACCGGGTCGATCAGGTTGACCTCTTTCACGATGGAGTTTCCTACGATCTGTCCGAAGAGACCCGCTTCATTTCCCCGTGGAGCCGTGACGTTTAGGTTGCGTATGCTATGTCCTCCGCCATCGTAAGTGGAATTCAGGATGGACAGGGGGGTAAATGCCCCGGCTGCGGCCAGGTCGATATCACACACCTGGTAGACTGCGGAACTGGCTAAATTGTTTACTCCCTGGAGACTTGCTGCATCGTTGATCAGTGTCTCGGAGGTCGGAATAAAGGATTCTCCGGTAGTCATGTTATAGCCGTAGCGGTATACTCTTCGCTCTACCGTATTGATCCGTTCGGTTGCCAGCAGGGTAAAGTCTTCATTCTCAAAGAGGACTTCGTTCCGGTCAATCACGAGGTTTAGTTCGTCCGTCCGCCACAGATAGGTAATGTATTTCCGTACATGCATACCGCCGCCTGTATTGGGTTGCGGAATGATTCTGTCTACCCATTTGGCTCTGGTTCCGATCGCTGGATTGGTATTATCTGCCGGGTCCAGTGCCGGAAGAACCTTGATATCCGGATTGCCGTCATTAAAATCACTCTCATTCTCGCTCACTAAAATAATCTCCATTTTGAAGGTATGTTTCGGATAGAGCGTCAGTGAGACGTAATAGGCATTCGTCGGATTGGCCGTTGTTTCTCCCCGGTAGGGAATATAGGTTTGCTCACTGTAGTTCAGTTTAGTGACCGGATACTGGTTTTCGTCTGCTTTGACCGTAAAGTCCGGTACATCCGGGTTATACGGATAGAAAGCGACGATGGTCATCCGGTCATAGATAAAGATGTTTTTATAGCTGTCCGGATCTCCGGGTTGCGTGACGGGAACTAATTTCCCGTCTACGATCTCACATTCGAGGTTCCGGATATAGGGTTCACTTAAATCATCCTGTTCATAATGATCGGAGTAATAGATGTATAATCCGACATGTTGAAGACCGCTTTCACCCAGATAGTTGATACTGTCCACCGAAGGAAGTTCGGACACACGGGTTTCCATACCCAATCCGGCATAAATTTCCATCAAAGCTCCTTCTGATGAGGTATCAGGTGTCCACTCCTCTCTTTCATCCGAACAGGAGATCCCACAGTAACCGATGAGCATCCATAAAAATAGTATGGCAAATGAATTGTTCTTTTTCATCCTATGATCTTTGATTTATTTTTAAATTCTGACAGGTATCGGCCACACACTTCCGGTGGTCAGTTGATCCACAGTAAATTTATATACCGTACCGTAGGGAGTGGTTGCCAGTGCGTCATTCAGGTACCCGAGTGTTTCGTCTACATCTGAATAGAAATTCGCCTGCCGGCGTAATCGTTCTGAGCTGACGGCCGCCACAATTCCATCTATATCTACATTGCCCTGTCCGACAGCTACTTCTGCTCCACCAATTGTTTTAGCCGCCGTACCCACCAGCCAGTAGGCCGTATGGATAACCGGGTTGCTCGTGGTGCTTGCTGTGGTACCGATGATGCCTCCCAGAATATTCGCATTCCTGCTCAGGGTTCCGGTGTTGACACACGCTACAAACACACTGCTGTCGGTATCTTCGTTCTCTCCGCAAATTCCGCCTAAGATGGCAGAAGTTGTTTCTGTTTCTAAGCTTCCGGTGTTTACGCACCCGATGATCTTACCTGTCATTTCATTTCGGCCGCAGATGCCTCCGGCCACTCCTGTCATGTTAATGATCCGGGCTTCATTCACACAGGCTACCAATGTGCCTACGTTCACCGCACAGATGGAACCGGCCACGGCTTGTCCGGTAGCATTAATCCGTCCGGATGCGATATGCAGGTTTTTGATCTTTCCTTCGTTCCGGAGGATCAGGGCAGCTCCCGTCATGATGAGGTTGTTGACCTTGAAGCCATTTCCGTCATAGCTTCCCGTAAAGGTAGCCAGAGGTCCTAAAGGTTGGTTCTCGGAAAAATGGAGGCGGTCCACATCGATATCATTCATTTGTTTATAATCTCCGTCCAGTTGTTTCGCCATATTGAACACCTGTACAGGTGTCCGGATCAGGTATGGATTATTTTCGTCTGGCTGCAATCCGGGATTTTCTAATTTCATCCCTCCTGCAGAAAGGGGCAGATCCAACAGGGACAGTGCGGGATTATAGGTATATCCTTCCGGTTCTTCCGTCAATAGCAAGCCTAAAGTGGTGAACAGGGAGACAGAGTCTAATGTCTCATTCGGAAGCGTCACAAATCCGATATTCCCATTCTCCAGCCGGGCACCGACATATTCCCGTCCGCTGCTGGTCCAGAGGACTGCTTTGATGATACTGTCTGCATCTATGTTATCATAATCCCCTAAATTTAACTGCAACTCATACGGTGTGTAGGAGATCTCATCATTCTCCACCTCTACCGGGGTCCAGTCCACCAGTTCCAGTGTAATGGCCTGCACCTGGAGCCGGTTGATCCGGAAGGTTAAGGTGTAGGCACATCCGGGTACCAGTATCCCGTCTCCATTTCCGTCCACATAGGTAATCTGGAAGTTCTGCAGGTCTGCATTGGTAGCCGTATAATCATCAATTTCCAGCGAATTCAACGTCTTTCCTACGAGGTTTTCCCCGGTGGGAACGAGATAATTGATCCCTTCTTTGACCTGGTAAGCCGCCGGGGAGGAAGGAAGGGTCGCTACCGTGGCACTGGTTTCATCATTGGCCACCGGTGCCAGTGCGTTGATCGGATAGGTTCCTGTCTGATAGACCCCATCCATCGTAAAGGTGATGGATTCGGGAGCAGGATCCACATAGGCAGGTTGTTCGGTCTCATCCACTTCGATGATCACTTCCAGCCGGGTCATCACATGCCGGAACTGGAGGATGACCGCCGGGTCTTCGGATGTCCCCGGTGTACCGATCCCTTCGGTCGTTAATGTACTCATATCACTGTTCCGGTATCCCTGGTTGCTCAGTATGGCATCATTCACCGGTTGCTGGCCGGAGGTCAATGTCATCAGGCCGGTTGCTGTGGCTCGTCCTGTGTAGGCGAAGAAACGGATCTCATTGTCCCCGATCGGGTAGAAAGGAGAACCTCCTGTGAAATTAAGTAATTCAGGAGTGGTTTCCTGCAGTCCGTTGGGTGCTGTGATAGGGGTTTGTTCGATGTAGGTTACGGTTGAGTCTTCTGCTACAACCGCCTGTAGATAGAGATCCGGATGATCTGCCGCACCGGCCCGTGTCGTGATACCGGAAAGGGCAATCGCTCCTTCTCCGGATCCCGGGCTATTCTCCTGTGTATCATCAGAGCAGGAGGTCTGGCCGATCAAAAGAGCCATGAAAAGCCCTGTTGTATATAGTTTGATTCTCATATTCCTGTTCTTTTATTTGATTCCTATTAGATAATTTCCGTTATCATCCCAATCGGTTAACTGCCCTTGCAGGATGATGAGGTTATCCGGTTGCTGAACGGTAGTTCCTACGACCGTAAAGGTGAGAATGGTGTGTACCCCCCGTTCAAACACAATCGGTCCGCTCGTGGTCAGGTTTTGAAAAGAGCTGATCGCATAGACACTGTCAAATTCAAAATAACCGTCGGAAAGACTGACTGTGAGCGTGGTCTCATCTTCCGTACCGGGATATACATAGAGATCCTCACTGAAAGAAGGGTTCCTGAAATCAGTCTCCCCGGTGATCAGTGTATAGGAAAACGAATCCGGCGCATGCAGGGAGAGCCCGTTGTCTCCGGCCAGCAGGTCCAGATGAGCGGATTTATAGCCGGTATTCAGGGATAACTGTTGCAGCCGGATATCCGGATTCATGTCCCCGTTGGCTACAAACTGGATGGTGACTTTACTCAAGGCGTGGCGGAATTCTCCTACATCCACGACACTATCTGCTTTGGAGTGGGGTACCTGTACGTTGTCTGTGGCATACAGTACGTCCGGCATATTATCAGCCAGTGTCAGTTCCAGTCCCTGCCGGTCCGCATCCAGCACCACGGTGCTGTTGTTGGCTGGCGGGCTATAGGCCAGGAATACCAGTTGGCTACCGTCAAACGGATAATATTTAATATCTCCGGCAGGCCAGGAGAAGAAGAATGTTCCGTTGTTGTCCTGCGTGGCTACCGTGGCCGTGGCATTGTCAATGTCCGGATAAGAGGTCCAGTCGGTCGTTCCTGGGGTATATTCCGCTGCGACTACGCCGATCTTACCTTCGTTGGGAAAATCGCTTACAGCGCGTGTCACTACCCGTGATTCCAGTCCTTTTCCCCGAAGCAGGATACTGCCCGGTTCGGTGACCACCGGAATCTCAGGATCCGGGGTTTCCGGGTCCGGATCCGGGTCTTCTGTCCCGGGAACTTCTGTTCCCGGGGTATTGCCGTTGTCCTCTATGGCCGGAATATCCTCAGTTGAGCTGCATGCCGGAAAAAGGAGGGCAACGGATAATAATATAATATGGATTCTTTTCATATGTACCTGCTGATTTATTTAATCACGATTTCTCCTTCGTCACCATCCTGCCAGTTTTGCAGTTTGGCAGAGATCAGAACCTGTGTTTTGTCTAACCTTACGGTGATCACTGTCTCCTTTCCTCCTTCAAAGGAGAGTGCTTCGGTCAGTACTCCATAGAATGGAGTGTCCGGATATTCGGCCAGTGTAATGGATAAGATCGTATCTCCTACGGCTTTGTTTTGAGGCATCACCAGGGCACTGTATTGCACCCCATCCGTTTCTGTTTTGGGAGTCACATTATCCGGTCCGCTCGAACTGGTGATGGTGGCTGTGGAAATGTCTGCCAATCCTTTCAGGTTGAAATCCAGCAACCGGACAGTTGCTCCCGGGAAGCTCGTCACTCCCTCAAATCCAGTGCCGGGAACCAGCTTGATAATCGCTTTGCTGGTCACATGCCGGAACAGGAAATTGGCCGGTTGTGGCTGCGTTAACTTCAGGTTACTCATCAGGAGATCCGACCGGTCGTAATAGTCAATATTCGCATCATCCTGGATTCTTCCGATTGTCCACGGGAAGGTCGTTCCGGTGACAGTAGGTTCCTCAGCTAACGGAGAATATACTCCGGTTATATTCAGGTTATTGTTGACAATATCATCCCAGTAAATAGGAGTTCCACTCCATACGGTGTCCCCGCTTGCATTCAGACTATAAGTATAGGTAAGAGGCGTCCCCGGATCAGTGGCCGGATAGTAAAGGTAAATGTTTTTACCATAGAAGAAACTGTCCGTACCCTGCAAGGTTCCTGTCACGGTGACCGTGGAAGCAGTCATCGTAATTCGCTGTCCCTCTTCCCATCCCAGTACCGTTGCACTCAGTGTTACTTCTGTTTTACTCATATCTACGGTTAACAGCGTGGTAACACCTGCCTCGAAATTGATGGTCTGGTCATGGGTGGCCGTATAGGTCCGGTTTGCGGACCGGATCTCTACCACGGGTGATCCGTTCGTGCGGTCCTGTGGCTGGATCAATGCAATGGCAGTGCTATCGGTTTTAAACATTTCAATGTTGCCTGTGGAAGTGAGGTTGGGTACAAAAACGCCATCTTCCAACGTACCACCGATCCGGTAGTTCGGAAGAGTGAGGTTCATGGCCTGTAATTCTGCTTCCGTGAAAGTGCCATCGTTGGATGTTAATTCTACGACTACCTGGGCGGCTGCATGCCGGAGTGTGAAATGAACGCCGTCACTGGCAGCTACGGTTGTATCTCCTACTAAGTAATCCGGGATCTGGTTGGTTCCGTTATAACCGTCTCTGGTAATGGATGCATAGAAATGTGTCGGATCCGGAAGGGATTCCCAGTACGTAGGAGTGGTAGAGGTGAACGAATCCGTTGCGGCTACATAGGTATAGGTATTCAGCCTTTCACGGGAGGTGTCATCTCCATAATAAAGGATTAACTGTTCACCATTGTTGACCCCGGTTCCGCCGGAAACGCTGGTTCCGATGGTTACGGCATCCAGTTCTATATCTCTGTATATCCAGTCTACTACAGTTACACTGACGGTCAGCCTTGTTTTTCCTACATTGACAAGGATGCGGTAGGCCACCCCTGCTTCAAATGTGAATCCGTTCGGTTCTGTTGCCTCATAATCTCTTCCGTTGATGTTGACCCGTAGCAGCGGATCTGAACCGGAGATGGTTTGCGGCTGGAAAATGGCAATCCCATTCGTCAGGTCGGAACGGTCCACGAGAATGTCTGCCCGTGTGGTTCCCTCCACGAAGGTACCCAGGCTTTCATATCCTCCCGTCAGGTAATCCGGCAGGGTGAGCGTCGCATTCCGGATGTCCTGTTCTGAGAAAGTAGAGGAGGTAAGCTGCACGATCACCTGCGACGCTGCATGCCGTAGGGTGAAGTTCGCTCCTGTGTAAGCAGGTACGGACAGTTGATCAGCGATCAGGATGTCCGGTAGCTGGGTATTGTTCCGTGCCGGAGCCCGAATGATCGATGCTCTCAGTACGGCCGGGTCCTGTGCCAGGTCTTCCCAGTAAATAGTAGTATCCGGAACCCATTCCCCGGTTGCCGAATAGGTGAATGGAGTTAACGGGGAGAAGGTGTCATCATCCGCACTTTGAATATAGACATTCATTTCGTCACCTGCCACTGCGCCGGTGCTTTCTCCGGCTTTTGTACTTACGTGCAATATATCATAGTTGTAAGTGCCTCCGGGTTGCCACGGTTCGATGATGGCACTGACTGTAATGGGTGTCCGGGTCAGGGTCAGGTTGAAGGTATACTGATACCCTCCTTCCAGGGCCAGATCCGGGCTCATATAGGCCGTATAGGTATCACCGGTGGAGGTAACGAATTCAAACTCAATCCCATCTGCTGCGTCCCGGGGAAGTACGATCGCTTCCCGGTAGTTGTCACTTTCGGTGTCACGCTGCGGAACGGAGATATTCTCTTCGTTCGTGATGCTTACAAACTCATCGTTGAAAAGGTCGTAGGTGGTGGAGGTATACATTCCTTTCAGTGTCAGTTGGCAATCTTCCAGAGACACAAAATCACCATCGTTTTCAATCGACAGGTTGAAAATAAGTTTAGACAACCGGTGATGAAAATGGAGGGAAACATCCGGAGTGGTTTTTGAATAGCCGGATGTGTGTTCTGCGGTCATCAGGTCAATGTCCGGCAGCACTAACTGATCCGATACGGACCAGTCTAACAACATATTGGAAGTGATCCCTGCCTGATATGGATAGTAGGCTGTGAAGCCGACATTATTTCCATTCTGCGGGAAATAGATGGTTTGATCTTCTGTGGCAGGATTGAAAATTCCCAGATCAGGCGCTGTGGTGACGTATTGGGAATTATACACGCCATTGATGGGTGCTGCGAAATTCTCATCGTACATCGTCAGTCCGATCGCATCGCCGGACTGCCAGTCTGAATCGGCAGCCCGGGGGGCATTACTTCCTTCCACATGGACCCCGGCGTCTCCTAATTCGACTCTTTCATTGTCTTTGCCTGTTTCATCACTACAAGAGTAGATCACAAACATCGAAAGAAGAAACGGGACCGTAAGTAGTCGATAAAGTATATGTTTCATTATTCTACGGTTTTAAATTTGTTTGAAGGTTCCTTAACGGGCTTCATATTCTTCTGTGCCACCGTCATTCCATGGCTCAATATTAGCAGTAACATTGGTAACCGCATTTTTAGACAGCGTAATAATGAACGTATATTGGTATCCGGATAATAAATCCAGGTCTTCACTCATTTCAGCTACATAGGTATCTCCGCTGGTGGTGGTGAATGTAAAGGTCACTCCTGCTCCGGCCGGACGTGGGAATACGATAGCGATACGGGTATCCCCGGCTTCCGTATCCTGACCATCGGTCGCTCTCTGTGGAACTGTGATGGTGGCCTGGTTGGAATAATCATCTAAGAAACGGTTATCAAAGATTTCATACGTACCCTGATTATACATTCCTCCAATTGTCAGTGTGCAATCCGTGAAATCCACAGTGTCATCTGCATCTTCTCTTTCCAGGATGAAAATAAGTTTGGTCATCCGGTGGTAGAAATGCAGGTGTACATTCGCATCATTTTTATTAAATCCGGTTGTATGCACAGCAGTCATCAGGTCAATATTCTGCAGAGTAGTCTGTTGAGAGACATTCAGCGGATATTGGTAATTACTGCCTGACAGACTTGTATTATAAGGATAATAGGCTTTCAGACGGATATTATCCCCGTTCTGCGGGAAATAGAGGATCTGGTCTGCAGAGGCTCCTACGAATGTGGCCGTATCCCGGGTCTGGGAGGTGACATATCTAAAGTTGGTCTGGTTATTTATAATGGCGGTTGTATCCGGGTTATACATATACACCCCGATGGCATCCCCGCTTTCCCAGGTCGTATCTGTTGCCTTGGTGGCAATCCCTGTATGTATGGTGATCGCTGTTTTATCCAGCATTACATTTTCATTTTTGTCATCATCACTGTTACATGCTCCTAACGCGATTACGGAAGCTGCCAGAAGAAATGTTTTTCCTACTATATGTTTCATAACTTATTTTATTTAGAATGATTTATATATATTGATTTATTAATGAGCAATTAATACGGATTCAGGACCTGCACGCCAGTTTTCGATCGTAGCGGTGAAGCTTTCCGGACCCATCCCTAATTCAAACTCCAACACCCAGGGTTCATAGATATTGACGGTGTGGAATCCCTCCATGTCGTCTGTGACGTCTATGGATAAAGACCTGTCGTTGTTCCCGTTGTTATAATGAAGGCTGAAATTGAGTATCTGGGAAGAGTTCCCGTCTATACCTAAAAGCGTATGACGGTCAGTGAAAAGATTGGCTTCTGTCTGCACAAAGCTATAATCTACCGTGGAAGTAATATAAGCCGGCGGTACGGTCACATTGTCTACCGGAGGGAATCCGTCGTTGATCTCCCTGGACATAGTAATGCCGGAAATCACGGCATCCAGTCCTGAGATATAGGGAAGGAGTTCCCCGTGGAAAATAACCCGGATGATCAGGTCACGGGTCTGTTGCCGCATCGGAATGGTTACGATCTGAACGACATCTGTCAGGTTGATCTCTTTTTCAACAGATCCCCCTGTGAAATAGGCCGGTTCGAGATAGTTCCCGTCAGCCCCTGTCCGGACTGTCAGTGTGCATCTTTGCAGGATGACATTTCCATGGGTTTCATCTCCGACGAACTCATACATATCCGGCATCAGTTCTACTTCGGCACCCTCCCGGTCAATGAGCATTTCAGAGGAATGATTTGCTTCGTCGGTAATGATCACCTCCACCTTCTCATCTACCCGTTGCTGTTGCTGCACTAAGCTCCAGTCAAATTCGATAATGATTTTCTGATAGCAATCGGACAGATCACGATCTTCCTTTATACAAGAATAGTGGATTGATAGTAAGAGCATTACTATCCATATACTTCGAATTCTTTTCATAGTCAGGTTTTGTAAAATAAATGTTCTCTACTACGGAAACAGCTCTTGTTCCGGTTGTACATCTCTGTTCAGAACTGATGTTTCCTGTAATGTACTTTCTAACACCCCTATAGGAGTTTTTGTTTAAAAAGATGGCTTAAAAGTTAAAAAGAATACATATTTAACTTTTTACCGTTAGGTGCTGGATTCCTGTTAGTTAATATTAAGCGAATGGCCGGATTTTATAAAACCTAAGATTCCTTAATAAGTCTTTTGGTTGCTGTCTCAAAAATACCCTGTATGTGGTATTCCGGGCCACTGGGAAAGCCATTATCTTTACCCTTGATTAGTTGTTAATAGTAAAAAGTGTGTTTTTAAAAGACTTCATGTAAAAAGATTGTTTAGGATGAAAGAAGAACGCGGTTTTTGTAGCTGCGTTCTTTCTTATGATTATTTTTGAAGTCCTATTTAGAAAGAAACAGATGAAACAAATATTCTCTAACCTGACGGTTCGTTTAGTACTGGGCGTGGCGGCCGGGATCTTTTTAGGATCTTTCGCTTCCGAAAAGGTGATTACTGCTGTTGTTCCGGTTAAATATATCCTGGGGCAGATCATCTTTTTTATGGTCCCGCTTATTATTTTAGGGTTTGTGGCTCCTTCCATAACCAAACTGAAAAGTAATGCTTCCCGGCTGTTGACGCTGGCATTGGTCCTGGCCTATTTCTCTTCTGTGGGGAGTGCTGTGTTTGCTATGTTACTGGGCTATGAACTTATCCCGGCTTTTCAGGTGGCGTCTGTGACAGAAGGGGTCCGGAGTGTTCCCGGACTGTTCTTTCAGTTAGACATTCCTGCGATCATGCCGGTCATGTCCGCCTTGTTTTTGTCTCTGACCCTGGGATTGGCGGTGATCTGGACGAAAGCGGAGCTTTTTTGAAAAGTTACTGGATGAACTGCAAAAGATCGTTCTGGCGATGGTAAACCGTATTTTGATACCGGTCCTGCCTTTCTTTATCGCAGCCAATTTTTGTATATTGACGTATGAAGGGGCCCTGAACAATCAGTTACCTGTTTTCCTGAAAGTAATTTCGGTGATCTTAGCCGGCCATTTTGTGTGGCTTGCTTTTCTGTATGGGATCGCCGGGTTATATGCCGGAAAGAATCCCTGGCGGGTGTTGAAGCATTACGGGCCTGCCTATTTTACGGCCGTGGGTACGATGTCATCGGCGGCTACGCTGGGGGTGGCACTGAAGTCGGCGAATCAGAGTGATATTCTGCGGAAAGATGTGACGGACTTTTCCATCCCCCTGTTTGCCAATATTCATCTGTGTGGTTCTGTTCTGACGGAGGTTTTCTTTGTGATGACCGTCTCCCAGATACTTTATGGAAGTTTACCTCCTGTTTCCACAATGCTTGTATTCATCCTCCTGTTGGCTGTATTCGCAATCGGTGCTCCCGGTGTTCCCGGTGGAACTGTAATGGCCTCTTTGGGAATCGTCATCTCTGTCCTGGGCTTCGACGAATCGGGAACGGCTTTGCTGCTGACTATCTTCGCTTTGCAGGACAGCTTCGGAACAGCCTGTAATGTCACAGGCGACGGAGCCCTTTCCCTGATCCTTTCTGCCTATTCCGACCGGAAAGTAAAAAGTCCGGGATAACCGGATATTCTTCTCACTAACTATTTTGTGTTTTTTCAGTCATCCGTCACTTTTTTGCCTGTAAAATGCTTATTATTAATTTAATAACCTTCAAAAAAGAGGTGACTGAGAAAGTGACTGAGATTTCTCAGTCACTTTCCGGTCACTTTTGTAGATATTCCTGAAGATAAAGAGACAGTAAGTGGATACTCCGGAGAGCGTATCCTTCTATACATCACCAACTGTTCCCCTTATTCCAGTCTGTTAGGTTAAACCACAGGGAGTACAGGGTTGAAGGTCAGGAAGTTCAACCCTGAAGGTCCCGATGTTCAACCTTGAACCTCCTGACCTTCAACCTAAGGAGATCGCATGAAAAAGTCAGGAGGTCCTGACCTTCCGGATAAGGGATGATAGGATACCTGTTACCATTCCTGTAGTATATGACTATTTCATCCTTATTATATAAAACCCGCATCCCTGGGAAAAAGATTCCCTGTTTCCTTACAACCGTCGGATGACCCGGAAGGGATGGCCGGAAGATTTTAGCTAAATAATAATTAACTGATAAACAATCAATAATAGTATAGGTTGAAGGGGATCTGTGATCCCCGCCTGCTGAGTATAAGGATCTGTGATCCGCTTTTCTATACTTTTTATTCTTTGTGAATAGGTATTTCGTAGATTGGCTAAGGCCGACCTACGGTTCCGGATCCGGAGATCCTGATACCCGGAGAGGTTCGGATTGCAATCGAAGATCGGCCTAAAGCCAAATCCTCACATCCATTGTATTGATTTTATGCCTGTTGCAAGATAAAAAGACTAAAAATAAAAAGCCGTAGTTCCCCGCGCAGGCGGGGACCGCCTGAGAACCCGCGGTTTTAATCCTTTAATTATATGAGAACCGTCCCTTCCTCTGCGGTCCCCGCCTGTGCGGGGAACTGGTGAGGTTTTATTCCGTTTGGTCAGGGAATGGATCCGGCAAAAAAACTCTATTTTCCGGTTGAAATGAGAGCGGAGAAAGTGACTGAGATTTCTCAGTCACTTTCTCAGTCACCTTTTTTAGAAGGGTTATTGGGTTAATAATAAGGATTTTACAGGTGAAAAAGTGACGGGTGACTGAAAAAATGTAAAATAACTATTAGAAGAATATAACTTGGGTCGAAGGGAATTGCAAATCAGGGGTAGTCGGAAAATTTACCATGTAGATAAA
>Ga0192244_10008_pt1 | contig 124647 bp, 119 predicted proteins | sample Koala_Koa27_L3_FD_131234 | JGI IMG/M metagenome (GOLD analysis project Ga0192244, IMG submission 131234) | Enriched cells from koala feces incubated with labeled cellulose particles, San Francisco Zoo, California, United States - Koala_Koa2-7_L3 ... | reverse complement strand
AATCTTCCAGCTTTTACATCTTCTACTGCTTTCCGTGCCTGTTCGCACATTTGTTCCCGATTTATTTCCTCTTCTGAGAGTGATGAAGAAAAAGCCTTTACGGCTTCCGTACCGTATTGTAAAGTAGTTCTGATACTTTACTGTCTTTCGAATTCTCCGGTTCGTGTTGATATTCTTTTCCCATAGGTTGATTTGGTTTGCTTATTATAGGGGCAAAGATAAAATATTCCTCAAACAATATGTTTTTTCATACATAGTTTTATAACAGTTTTCCCCTCCATTTTTTCCGTTGAGAGTCTTATCTTTATTAAGAAAACCACCCTCTAAAACCCCTCCCCAAAATACCTAAAAGTTAAAAATACCTAACGCGGGAAAATTCATAATGAGGAAATTTTTTTCTATGTAAAAAAATGTAAAAATGCTTGCAAAACCCCCTATGTGTGTAGTATCTTTAAAGAAAAACAATCCCCTTAAATTTATTTTATTTTCTATGACAAATGAAACGTTTACTTTCAAACCGAAAAGTTACGGATGGCAGGAACTGGCTTCGATGTACAGTCCGGAGATCCTGCCCAAATCGGCGGCCAAACGGCTGAAGCGTTGGATACTCACCAACACCCAGCTCTACACCGACCTTATCAACCTCGGATGGAGAGAAGGCCACCGCCTGCTCACTCCCGGCCAGGTAAGAGTCGTAGTCCGCTACCTGGGAGAACCCTGAAAACAGCGTAACCACACATCGGTAAAGCCCTTATTCCGCTCAAAAGAGCAGGGTAGGGGCTTTGCTTTTATCAACCGGGTCTTTATCTCGTAGGTGATATACATTCGCTAGCACAGATGTGGAAATCTGCGCCAGCAAAATTAGCGATTTGTGTACTTTTGAGACAGATCCTATGGCGTATATCTCCTCCCATCTCTCCCCAGCTCCGTAGGAGGTGAATAACACTATCCTTATTGACCCCCTTCCGGGGCTCGTAGCAGGGCGGTGGACTTTATACCGTGGGATGTGCATCCCACGGTTAGTCACATGTAATCCCTTCGGGATATTGTGAGGGGAAGTATGCAGATGCTTACTTTTTATTGCTTTTCCTGCCTACCTTTTACGATCGTCTCTGCCTGCTTTTTTCTTACGGCTGCCTTATTCTCTTTACGTGGGTGCTAACTTTTAAAAATGCGCCTGCCTTGTTTATAGATACCGGAGTGCCTACCTTTTTGGTCTCTCCCTGCTCTCCTTTGCTCAAAAAGCTCCGCATCCGCGGGTGAAAAGGTAGGCATCCGCGATCAGCAAATAAGGCATCTGCGAACAAAAAGGTAGGCAGGCAGAAACGAAAAAGTAGGCAGATCTATCTCCGGATTTATAGCAGGGACCTGCCTGCTATGGGGGGAGTTTTAGTTATTCTTTTTAATATTTATTGGAGATAATCTTCACCCTCATCTATAATAATGCCACCCATTCTTGCAAATTCTTCTATAGACATACGAATGATATTTGGATCATCATCAGAGAACTCTCCATCTTCAACAAATGCTTTGTATCTGTGCAATTGATTCGTCGCATTCTCTAACCGTTCTGTTATTTCCTGAAATTTTTCCGGATCGCGAGCTGCATATTGATCGTAAATTTCTTTGGCTTGTGAGAGGTAGGAAGCGGCTTCATTAAATGATTGATGACTGGTTTTGATCTCAGCGAGGGTGATTAGTATATGTGCTAAAATAGAATCTGAATCTGGAGGGTATTTTTCCAGATACTCAAGTTGGAGTTGATAAACGTTTTGGATTAAAGGTAATCCGGTTTCTTTTTTTAAGTTTTCCTGGAGTATGCCACAGATGTAAAGACATTGTACTTTCGTAGATAAGGCATTTTCCTGTATTTGTTTCAGATGGTCAATATATTGTATGCATAACTGGAAATAATAGGAAGCTTTTGAGGTCTCGTTCAATACTAATTGTGACTGGCCTAACATCCAGTATCCCATATAGGTTTTAAACTGATCTTTAGGTAGATCTTCTTTATTCAGTGAAATTAATAATTTCATTGCTTCCAAGAGAGGTGTCTCCACTTTATCCCACTGTTTTGTATTATAATAAAGTGAGCCTAAAGAAAGAAGGTTTTGTGACAGGGCCGTCCGGTAGAAAAAGTGCATTTTCAGTTTCTCATTACGGAAAATAGGTAATGCCTTTAAATAGGTTTCTTCGGCCTCTTTTATTCTCTGCATATTAGAAAGTAGATTAGCATAATAAACAAATGTATTAGCCATGGGATGTAAATAGTTTTCCGGATCTTTAGCCACTAATCCCTCATAAATATGGATGGCTTCTAGAAAGACTTTTTCCGCCTCCTGGTAGTTTTTTGAGCAATTCAATACCCGGCCAAAACTGTGCAGAATATTGGCAAAGCCAGCCCATTCATCGTCGACATTGTGTTCATCCAGAAATTCTCTGTATGCCTTTATTAATTCATGATACCAGTGCTCTGCTTCTTTATAATCTCCTTTCTCATAGCATATCCATGCATAGGTATGGTATGTTTCAATGGTGATTGCCCAGGGAAGTTCGATCCATCCTTTTTGTGAATTAATAAGTAATTTCTGAGCTTTTTTGATCTGGGTTTCGGCTTTATCATACTGTTCCAACTGGACGTAGCACCATGATAATCCGGTAAGATACTTTACGGTGCTATACCGGTCTTTGCTTATTTTTATGGCCTTTCTGTAATAGGTGCAGACTTTTTTATATTCACGTAAATTGATGTAAAGATTGGCAAGGTAGGAGATATTCTCATCACTGGTGTGTATAGAGACTGCTTTCTGGTATTCGTTTCTGGCTTGCTGAAAGTCTCCCTGCAGATAGAAGAGTCTTCCACGGAGAATACGGTTTTCTGCTTGCTGTTTCTCTGTGTCTTCGAGCTTTTTATTATCTAATAATACTAATGCCTTTTCCAGTTCACCCTGTAAGAATAATTCGAGGGCTTCCTGGTAGTTTGAAGATAGGGATGAGACATCTTTATTGTCGTACAATTGGAGTATTTCTGCTACTTGTTTTTCCTTTTGATTTATTTTATGTTGCAGAGAATATATTTCTTCCCTTAATTCCTTTAGTTGGTAGTCGGTTAATTGCTTTTCGCGTACAATTTTTTCCTTTGTTCTTGTATGCGTATCTCTAATTGCCGGGTGTATTTAGCTACTATTTCATCAACCTGTATAACGGTATTATTAATTGTTACCTGTGCATTTTTTCCTACAATAATATTGTTGTTACTGGATTCAAGGTGGATTGGATCTATCTCAAAGATTGCCATGGGATTTATCTGTTTTAATATGGACGTTAGCGTTTACTTCTCCTTTATTATCACTAATGATAATGTTGTGGTTACTATTGGTAAGGTGGATACCTCCTGACTTAGTAGAGCCGGTGGTAAATTTCACAAGCAATGTGGTAATCAGGCCCGCAGAAGTGCTTATTGTGGTGATCAGGGCTTCCGGTGATTTTCCGGAAATGTACCATATCAGGGCTATGCAGAGTATGGCAACTTCCGAAATAAGAGTAATGGTATGTGATAATAATTGTTTCATTTTGGTTGTTTTGTTTGTTAATATGCTGGCAGATAAAAATAGTGAAATTTCAGGACAGTGAGTTATGCTTTTCCGGGGAAAGTAATTGTGCCTGGAAGAACTTTTCTGTTTCGGAAGTTACGCTTTCTTCAAATTCTTTTTTATTCCTTTCTTCTTCGAAGAGAAGTAAAACCGGTTTCATACCAGATGTGTTATTTTTGGAATAGAAATGCAGGAAGGGCATCAGAAAGTTTTGGAGACTTTTCCATTCGGGAAATGCCCATTCGCTCTCTGGTAATTCCTGGATAAATATTATGGAAGTCCCATTTTCTAATTTATTTAATGTCGGGAGGGAAATGTCACCATGACAGTTATTTTGGAAGCTGGTATCTGTCATTTCCTGGATGTTATTAAATGTGGTATCCCGGAATAAACACTGTGAGAAATAAACACGGTCAAAATGACAATGATTAAGTAAACTTCTTTCAAAAGAACATCCTGAAAAATGTAGATTATGGAATGTGCTGTAAGAAAGATCGAAATCTGAAAAATCAGTATGTAGCATAAGGTTGTATGCGATATTTGTATCAGTCATTTCTATACCTTTGAATAGTTTTTTTCTCCAAATTTCCGGATCTGCACCATATATAGTTCTATTACAGTTTTTTATCATCCTCAGAAGAACTTCTGTATTTATCTTGAAATCTTTGTTGAACAATTGTGGCTCTATATCGTTTGTGTCTTTATTGTATAATATATTTCCTACCAATAAGGCAATCCATTTATCATTATAACACACCTTGCTTATATCTGTTAGTGTCAATTCCCTGGCATACAAACAACTTGCCATTTCAGATCCGGATACAATTATATTGCCTGTGGTGTGCAGAATATCCTTAGCAAAAAAAGAGGATTTTTTCAATTTTTCCCGGATCAATATACCACTTTTCCAGTAGTTCGAGGGGGTATTCTGTTGTTCCGGCTGGAAAATTACCGTGAACGTACCATTCTTCGTATGTACGGGCAGAAAAAAGTATATTATTATTATCTGTGGCCATAGAAGCGAGAATTGGGAATAATAGTTTTCTTTTTTCAATGATCGTTGACGTAACTTTTTTGGTAGCTGTTTCTGATAATAATTTTAATAATCCTATGAGGAATTGGATCGTTTGTGGAGTAGGTGTTCCAAGAGACATATGGATGCGAGCTTGTTGGAGGTCTGTTTTTTCTTCCAGTGCAAACTTGAGAAATATTTTCAGATAATATTCTGCTAAAAGCATCTCCGCAAATGATTGATGCTGGAAATAGAGAAGATTGTTTTCTTCACCAAAATAGGAGTGAGAAAGGAATTGAATATCGGTTATGCCTTGTTGGCGGTATCGTTCCAACACTTCTTGGTTTGTCTCTTCCTTATTATACTTCTTTTCACCATCTAATATACGACAGATGTCAGCCTTATTGAGAGCGCTTTGCTGGCCGGTATTCCTTTTGTATTCCCATAGTAGTGCTGTGGCGTGCAAGAGATTCCTGAATTCAAATTCTTTCTGTAAACTTACTTTATAATGAGGATCCCGGATATGTTTCGCTTCCTTGGTAAGCAGGTTTAAAAAGGATAGGTATATTCCTATCCGCCCTAATTGAAGAATGTCCATATTCCTTATCATTAACTGATAGACCATATAAGCAAAGATAGGACGGCGTAGCTCTTCTTCGTTTAAAGTGCTATCAGATAACAACTTTGTATATAGGTCGTATGGAATATCATTCTGGATACTATCATGTATGGCTGCAAGTAATGGGATAGAACTATTTTTTATGTTACTAAGAAAACCTTTCAAGGTTGTATGCATCCAATCATTAAACTGATCTTTTTTAAATCCATATAACGTAATAAAATATTCTGTTGATTTTAAAGGCGAAAAGTGATAAGGTTTATAGAAGGAAATGTTTTCTTTCAAACCATTTGCAATCGGACGACTGGCAATGATTAACCGGTTGGTACGGGCAAGTTCTTTGTCGAGATGTTGTATTTTTTTTACAATCCTGATCATCCCGGAAACCATTTCTTTGTTTAGTTCACCAATTTCATCTAATGAATCAATAAGGAAAATGTATTTTCTGTGTTTATGGGCAGGCGCATCTATTTTAATACCATACTCTGTTAGGAGATAGTCTCCGATAACACCTAATGGAACTTTCGGATCATATTTATTATAGTTCCGGAGATTAAAATAGATGGGGAATAATCCTTCATTTTCAATCAGATATTTTTTAGCCAATTCAGCAGCATAGTTTTTTAGGAAAACAGACTTCCCTTTTCCAAAGTCCGCAATAAGAAAAAGAATTTTACTCAGGTGATTATCCGGGTCTATATTAAAATAATCATCTATAAGTCTGGTTACTGGACGTACGTTTCGGTCAGTGCCTAAAGACATTCGTGTTATAAGGGAATCCTCTTTTCCATATTCTGCTAATGGTTTCCAATATCCATAAGTAGTTTCATATTTCAGATTTTCATCCTCTTCAAACCCGATCTGACTTAACAGTGTGGTTTCGTACAAAAGCCTGGTTATCCTTTCTTCCAGAATATTGTCTTTTATCATGGCCTGATGGGCCCCATAGTCGCGCCCGAAAGTTTTCCTGACTTCTTCTTCAATGTGCCGGTTAAAATGCTGCCTGAAAGAATGGATGATTACTTCATCTACAGACAGAGATTTTAATATATGGACATAACTCTCTTTTACATGAATAACAATTGGATGGTATTGAGTTTGTAGGATGGGTAAAAGATTCTCATTGTTGGTATTTTCAAATTTTTTAATAGCTATTTGCTGGAATTGCCGGACTACTTCTTCTGGTGACGCAGATGACTGAACTTCATTTTCAATATTAGCCAGTGATTGTACGGCTTGCTTTAAGGCTGCTTCCAGGTAAGTCTGGTTTCCACTGTTTGCTAATCGTGAATGTGTAAGTCCTCTAAAATACTTTTCGATGAGTGGCTGGCTGATAAGGCGTAGAAGGATTCCTGTTGTTCCGGCTGAATTTATAAGGATGTCCTGCGCATATCCCGGAAAATAGTTTTTCAGCCATTGGGCCAGATTATTTAATATCAGAGGAGTATTTTCACTAACTTTAAATAGTATACTTTTTTTCATAGGATAAAGTTGTTGTGTAATTATTTACAAAGGAAAGAATTTATTATAGGAAAAAGTCAGGGTAGCTTTTTATTTTTATAGCCTCAAAGGAAAATAATTTAGCAGCGTCATTGTTTGTGTATATTAAAAAGTAACTATATTTGGTCTTCTGCTATGAACAAAATGTTTAACGGGACAAATTTCATATTCGATCAATCCCATTGTAATAGTAGAGTGTAATTTAATATTCTTACACCAGAGATCCTTAACTTTATAAACATATGTTACAGATTAATAATGATAATGTTTTTTCAGATAGTAGAGATGAGAAGTCTCTATCGGAGGAAAATAAAAGGCTATTATATATATTAAAATCTGCAGGTATAAAAGAATGGAATGGTACGGAACGGATTGTTTCTATATTAGAGGATATACAGTTGCGGGTTCCTTATTTACTGGCTGGTTTCCCTAAAAATCTTTTTGCAGTTATTGAACAATTATTCCAGGTTCCTTATCCTTTATTCTACCGGCCTCTGATTTGGTGGAAGGATAATTCTTTTTATTTAATGAAAGTTTGTTCTGTAGGTTTTGGTGATGAAGTATCCGATAGAACACTTACCTGCTGTAAAACTCTTTTATTACAAATTGAATATGTGGGAGCACTAGTGCGTCCTGCTTTTACTTATCTATATTTAAAAAAGAAGACGGGTTTTATATAGATTTAATAGATGTATATACGGAAGTGGATACTATTACTTTAGGAGATAGGTTCATTAACAGACGAAGGGAAGAACTTATTTATCCACTCTCTTCCTGTCTGCAGGAATTCAGTCAGTTAACAGAACAGATAAGCTTATTGATAGATTCACCGCGTATTCCAGGAGTGACAACTTCGTATGTTTTCCGTACGTTCGGAAGAAGAGAAGGTAAAGAACAAAGACAGTTACAGGAGAAAGGCCAAAATACGGCACAACAGTTACTTCGGAAAAAAGAACAGCAGGAGTTAACTGTTGCAGAGCGAAGAAGAACTTTTGAAATTTATATTTCAGCCGAAGAGCAAAAACGGGTAACAAGAGTATGTAAAAACTTCACTTTTGATCCATTTTACCGGGAAGATAATGGTCAGGAAATTTTAATAGATATATTTAAATATATTTGCTCATATGATCCGGAACGTCCTATCCGCTCATGGGTGTATAAGGTAGCAGTTAATAAACTTTCAGATCTTCATCTCCGGAACAACCGTATAAAATACAGTGCTGATAGAGAAATGGAAGAATTTGAAGACAAAGCTGAATATGTGGTTAAAGAGTTTGAGCTTTCTTTGGCTAAACCTTCTTTATATAGTAATTCGATCCAGAAGTGCTTATACCAATTAAAGCCAGTATTGAGGGATACTTTTCTTCTTAAAGAAGCCGGTTTTAAGATAAGAGAAATTGCCGCGATTCATTATAAAGAGGGCCAACTGTTGACAAACAATATGGAAACTGTCAAATCCAGACTTTATTGTGCCAGAAAGAAAATGAAGGAGTTTTTAATAAATGAAGGATATTGAAAAATTATCGATGCTTTTAAAATATATATAGACTCCGGAAATCCTTTTTCGAAGGTTTTTCTCTTACATATAAATATTACACAGGTTATTTCCTTTGTGGTAGCTTATTGCTGATCTACTCTATCACCGTCGGATGAAAAGATTGATTCATTCTAAATATTTCTAAATAATATATCAATGACTTTGTTTGGCTATTTATTAATAAATTCGTCAGGTTTAAAAGTATGTGTCTTTAAGTTTTACAATCTACCCCTTAATTTCAATAAATAACTTCATTTTAAAACATTCTCCATCCACTGACTTTTATTAATTTTAGACACTTAAAAGAAAAAGTGGATGAAAAATATAATCATTACTATATTTATCGTTCTTGTATTAAGTGCCCTATTGGATATTCCTATAGGAGGGATCATTATGATGGGAGTTATTGCGGTAGCTATCGTAGTAATTATCATCGTAAGCAGTCAGCACTCTCTGGCTGTACCGCCGGAGATAAAAAAGGAACAAGAAGATCACCATAGGCAAATAGGACTTCGCAGCTCAGGTTTTCAGTCAGCTGTCAATGAAGAACCGGATGAATCTTTTGTATTTATTATCAAGGATGAAGATGAAAAACCAGTGAAAACTACAACTAATGAAAATGTTCAGAGACCTGAAAAAAACTCTGCAGCAGAACCTGCAAAAGTTGTCCCAGAACCGGAAAAATACCATATCCCTATTCAGGTTACCGTACAAAGTTATTGGCATGGAGAAGGAGTGGATGATCCAGACGACTCTATCGAAGAAATATCCGGCCATAGCTATAAACTGGTAGATCGTGATAAAGAATTATCGCTGACTCCTTATCCCGGTAAAGTTCCTTATTGGCCTCATACCTATATTTACTCAACCCGGGAGCTCCATCACGCTGGTGCATCTGTCAAAGCCTTTTATGAAGAATTCAAGAAGGCTTTTCTGAATGGCGTTTATTACAATACGGAGGAAAATTCAAATTATAGTTTTACGCTATTCTTTGATTTGCTGGATGGATATGATAAGCACCGGAATCTGACAAGGCTGGAAAATCAACTGCATGTATTGGGTATTTGTTATCCTAAAACTGCCCCGTATGCAGAGCGTGAATTGATTACCAGGGCTAAAAAACGGGACCGGAAACAGTTTGCCACGGAGGATGATCCGCTAACTTTATCACAGCTCGTTTCTTATTACCCGGAATCTTTTCAGTGGCGTTTCTCGGATAAATATGGTGAAAAGCTGGAGTTGACTAATGAGGAGGCTGATGTACTCGATTTTATTAATGGCAAATATGGTTCGTACTCCTATGTTGAAGTGATCCGTTTGAAAGAGGTTGCCTTATTCAGATCGGTTATTCAGGCATTGGAGCAAATTTATCAGCAACAAAATACGACTGTCCGGAAAGTGTTTGAAAAGACTGCCCGGTCGTTTAAGTTACCGCATCCGGCTAATTCTTATTATGCGGCTGAAAACCGGATGGCAGATACGGAGCAGAAGATTTTTGAAATTTATAATGTTATTTTCCGGATTGGAAAGAAATTGTTGAACCAGCAATATAAAATAAAAGGAGAGGTTGATCCGTTTAACTCATTGGAGCACTCTTCCGGAAAGAGGCAACTGGAACAGGATATTTTGCCTGTTGTGGAACCGGTTATACAGGAAGAGTTGAAGAAGCTACCTCCTTTCAGTGTTGCGGAAGAACAACTTGTTAACCGCTCTTATACTACCCGGTGGAAAGAGTATCATGAAGAGATTAAAGATCGGTGTGGCGAAGACCTGGACTGCTATCTGAAAGAGACGGAGGAGTTAGTCAAAAGGAATGCTACTAATCCGGGAATCCGGTTGCTTTTGTTTGACCTTGCCAAATTGCTGTCACCAGGTGATCCTACAGGAGCATTGAAAATGTATTTACGGTATATAAGAGTTTGCCGGGAACACCCTGAATGTATACTGAAACCACTACCGAAATACATTGCTAAGAAAATATTCAAAACGGAAGGCTCGGAAGAGCGTTTCGGACAATTACTGGAACAATATAAAAAAGATGGCAACTGGGAGAATGCCTGGGCAAATGTTGCCACAGTGCTGATGCCTCCCCGGAAGACACTGGGACTGGACCGGGAGGCCATTCGTAAAGCAGAAACCCTGCATTCGGGAACGGTAGAGTTATTGAATCAGGTGTTAACAGATGAACACCCGGAAGAGGTTCCTGTGGTTGTTACCGGGTTGCTGCCAGAACAATCTGAAGGTCCGGTTATTCCTGGTTTACAACCTCCGGAACCTATGGCAGAAACCGGATCGCACCCTCTGTTAGACGAAACACAAGTGAAGCTGCTCCGGCTGTTCGAAGAGAATAATTTGAGCCTTCCGGTAAAAGAACTGGATGTGTTTGCCCGTTCCGCTGGTGTATTTGCCGCTCCGTTCGTAGAAAAAATAAATGATATATATTATGAGGTGTTGGATGACCTGCTGATCGAAGAGGAGGAAGATGCCTGGACTATATCGGAAGAATATTTTGATGTGATAATTGCATATGAAAACAAGCATTAAACCAAAAGAAGCAACAGAGATTATTAATTCCCTGCTGGGTGGTACAGTACCCCGTACGGGAGTTCAGCATATTGCCGTAGGACGTGATGAAGAGATCGCTGCTATGGTAGAAGCCATGGAGGATGTGAAGAACGGACATAACCATATGAAATTCTGGATCGGGGATTTCGGATCAGGAAAATCGTTTATGTTCCATTTACTGAAAACGATCGCGCTGAAACAAAAGTTTGTAGTAGCCTCTACCGATTTCACTCCGGATAACCGCTTGTACTCAAATGATGGAAAAGGGGGAGCTCTCTTCTCTGCTTTGATGGATAATATCTCTATACAGACCCGGCCGGATGGGGGTGCTTTGCAGACTTTGCTGGAAAAGTGGATTGACCAGATGATCGTCCGGACTGCCCAACAGCATAGCATTCCTTTAACTGAGATCCGCTCTGCACAATACCTGCCTCTTATACAGGATACTATTTTCCAGACCATCAATACGATTACAGAGACGGGTGGGTTTGAATTTGGTACGGTTGTCATGAAGTATTATGAAGGATATATCAACGAGGATGAATCGCTCCGGCGAAATGCTTTGAAGTGGCTGAAAGGGGAGTATAAGACTAAAACGGAAGCACGGCAGGATTTGGGTGTAAGGGAGATAATCAACGACCTCAATTTTTATGATATGTTGAAAAACTTTACGAAACTCTTTGTTTCGATAGGATATGCCGGGTTTATGATTAATCTGGATGAGGCGATCAACCTGTATAAGATCTCTACCTCTACCATGCGTGAGAAGAATTATGAGAAACTATTGACGATCTACAATGATTGTTACCAGGGCAAGGTAGGACATATGTTTATTAACGTAGCAGGTACACGGGAGTTTCTGGAGAATGAGCGGCGGGGTTTATATAGTTATCATGCCCTGAAAACACGTTTGGAGACGAACAAATATGCCGTTGATGGTATTAAAGATTTTGCCCAGCCTGTAATCCGCCTGTTACCTATTAACCACAATGAGATATTTGTGCTGCTGAAAAACCTTAAACATATTTTCGACCAGCATTATAAAGTGGATATGCCGGTAAATGAAGAGGATATTGCTGCTTTTATGGAAGATATATATAATAAGCCGGGTGCGGAAGAGTTCCTGATGCCACGTGAAGTGATCCGTGAATTCCTCCATATCCTGAGTGTATTGCGGCAGAATTCGCATATTACTTTGGCTCAATTGGTGGGTGAGGTGCAGATCAAAGACGAACGTCCCGGTAGTATGGAGTTGCTGGATAGTATACAGGAGTTATGAACCCCTATGATCTTTTGTCAGAACCGGTACGCCGGTATATAAGGGATAAACGCTGGGAGGAATTACGGCCGATACAAGGTGCGGCTATTACGAAAGTATTGTCAACGGATAATCATTTTATCCTTGCCTCCCGTACAGCTTCCGGTAAAACAGAGGCTGCTTTTCTTCCGGTGCTGAGCTGTGTGGATTTCACCTGTCCCGGTGTCCGCGTTCTTTATATTTCACCTCTTATCGCTTTGATCAACGACCAGATGGTACGGGTGGAGGAGTTGTGTAAATACCTGGATGTCCCTGTAACCAAATGGCATGGAGAGGCACGGGCGGCAGCCAGGAAACAGCTTCTGAAATCACCGGCAGGCATTGTCCTGATCACGCCCGAATCCCTGGAGGCGATGTTTGTAAACCATCCGGAGTATATAACCCATTTATTCGGTGACCTGCAATTTGTTATTATTGACGAGATCCACTCCTTTATTGGTACTGACCGGGGGATTCAATTGAAATCAATCCTTTCCCGCCTACGTGATATCAACACGGATACATTTCGTATACTGGGCTTATCGGCCACTATCGGTAGCTATGAAGAGGCAAAGAATTTTACAGGTGAGCCGGAACGCACAAAAGTACTGTTGGATAGTTCTGCCCGGGATATGGAAACTACGTTTGCCTATTTCCCGTTAGATAATCCCAATGAGCTCCCTCTTGATTTGATTAAAGAGTTGTACCGGCAGACAAATGGGAGGAAGAGCCTTGTTTTTCCTAATAGCCGGGGACGTGTAGAGGAGATTTCTGTGAAGTTAGGAAAATTATCAGCCCGGTTAGGGGGGGACTACGCGTTATTTTTCGCATCACTCGTCTGTTGATAAGGAGGTGCGGGAATATGTGGAATACTTTGCCAAAAATAACAGGCGCGACGACTTCGCGATCGTCTGTACCTCTACCCTTGAATTGGGGATTGATATCGGATCTGTTGACCAGGTGATTCAGGTAGATGCAACCCATACTATTTCTTCACTGATACAGCGTGTGGGACGTAGTGGCCGTAAAGATGGTGCTGTAAGTAAACTCAGCCTTTTCGCAACCACTCCTATGACAATGCTTCAATCGCTGGTATGCTGGAATTTGTATTGTCATAAATATATCGAGCCTCCTTTTAGTATTCAATGTCCTTACGACCTGTTAGCTCATCAGGCTATTTCAATCGTTAAAAGCACAAACGGAATAGGTGCGCAACGGTTGGTGCAGGCTTTAAAGAGTAATTTTGCATTCTCCCATCTACCGGAGAATGAGATTCGTGAAATTGTAGACCATCTGGTACAAACAGATATCTTTGAAAAGATCCAACATGAGCTTATTATAGGCATGGAGGGTGAGAAGATCGTGAATAAACGCGACTTCTATAGCTCTTTCGTGCGGGAGATCAATTTAAAAGTATTCCATAAAAGCCAGGCTATTGGTGAGTTGCAATTAAATCCTCTGTTAGAGGAAGATACCAATATCCTGCTGGCTGCCCGTATCTGGAAGATCGTGGAGATTGACTGGAAAGCCCGTAAGATTTATGTAGTGCCAGCCCACGATGGTCAAAAACCAAGGTTTGAAGGCAAAAGCGGAGCTATACACCGGGAGATCTGCCGCGAAATGTACCGCATCCTGCTAACCGACGATACCTTCGAGCCTTTAGACCCTGAAAGTGTAGCAGTTTTATCGCAACTGAGAAAAAACTATGAGCCTTATCGCAACCTGGATTTCCATCATGAACGCCCTTTGGTCTCTACCTTAAAAGCTTGTTATTTACATCTTTTTATGGGCTCACGGGAGACGGAAGCCTTACAGTTTTTATTTCAGCAGGTGGGCGTAAAGCAGGATATAAATGCCAATTGTATTCTTACTTTTGGTGAGGATGCCGCTGAAATTACAGAAAAGTGGAGCATGCTACCGGAATTATATAATTCTCTGGATAGTTTATTAGCAGACTGGCTTCTCCAACATCCTGAAGGAATTTCGTTTAGTAAATGGGGATATTTATTGCCTCTTTCGTACCAGGTACGCCTTCTTAGAGAGAAGAAGTTTGATTTTGTAGGGGCGGCGGAGATTCTTGAGGGGATTGGGTTGGTTAGTGTTTGAATACTGGTAAAGATTGCTTTTAAAAATAAGGTGTTTTATTTTATGAAGTACATAGTTATTATATTTTTGAATTAGACAATCGCACGATAGAAACCTCACAGGAGAACCAACTCATTTACGATGGTTCAAAAAACTATATATTTAAAAATACAACTACTGGTGTGATTGAATATATACCGGAAAGTGAAATACGTTCAATTCGTCAACTTCCGGTAAAATCAGTTGATTAAAAAGATAAAGTTTATAAGTATCCAGGGCTTCCACAAGCTCCTTCGTCTCAAAAAGAGCATATAAAATTTTTAATAGAAGAGGGTGTTCCAAAAGTAAAATAAGAAATTTAAAAAGTTGCAATTTATAAGTAGTTACCCTGATAGGGGTAACATGTGAATAACCGCGGGTAACACCCGAGGTAGGCGAAAACCCTCTCTACAACGACCCTGTTAGGGTTGAACCCGCTTCGGGGTTCATAGCGTGTGACTGTTTCCTACCACGGGTTTCACCCGCGGTTATTCACATTCAAGCCCTTCGGGCTTACAATCTGTAACTTTGTCAAATAACATAAAGACTTTTGGGATACTCTCTTCTCCTTTGCAGATTCATTATCTTGTCTCTTTCAATAATTTTTCAGGATTTTGTCTGCAATCCCTGACATGTGTTATGTTAACAGCATTTTCAGAGATATAATAGATTACTTTAAAATGATCTCTGACTATCATTGAACGGAACACTTCTGTTTTGTCTGATAGCAAAGGCTCGATAGGGGCTAATTGGGGAAAATACCGTAGCCTTTCGGTTTCATCAAGGCTGTCTTTTCCGCATATCTTCCTGTGAGATAACTTTGCCTTCTTTTACTTGCTGTATGGCCTGGTCTGCTTGTGCACGCATTTGTTCAATTGAATAAGCAGGAAAATTGCCAGCCTTTAGACCAAGCTTATAAACCAAAGCAGGTTCTTCTACTCGGTCATTCCCTTGCTTTTCTTTGTCGTGCTTGTATTCCTTTTTCATAAGTCAAAATGTTTGGATAATTACGAGGCTAAAAATAAAGATTATATTTCGATAAGCCTTATAAATCCTTTCTTTTTCTTTCCTGATTTGGGAAGTATTTCTATATCTTTGTAGTACCCAAAAGCAAACAAGATTATTAATTTATTTAAACGTTTCTGTATAAGGAAAATCAAGTCGTACATAGAATAATGGAGGTGGACATACGGGTGTAAGTCCCGAGACTTTACATGCAGAAATGCTTGTTTGCGTTGGGCGTGATCCACCTCTTTATAAAATTAACCTCTAAATTTTTCTTGTTATGCCCAATGCAAATGAAAAGTCGTTAAAACCGTGTCTCCCTGACCCGGAAAAGAAATCTCCTCTATGTAAGAAAAGCCAATTACCCAATGGTGAGTTCAAACCGCGTAAACTGACCCTTTCTTATGATCATAACCTGAAGTATGATAAAGAGAGCCGGGAGCGTTATTACATTCCTAAGGTACTACTGGGTGGCCAGTGGATGTATGATGCCGGGTTTCGTTGCGGCCAGAAGGTCGAAGTGATCGTCCGTGAGCGTGAACTGACCATACGGGTAGTGGAAGAAGGTAAGCCTGCTTTCGTCTTTTTCTATTGACAGACGTGTTCCCCGCGCAGGCGGGGTATAGAATTATTGGGTACTGCAAATATAGGTAATAGTTTGGAACTTCCTATATAAAAGTAAGTCTCTTTTATTCCGTGGCTTATATAGTGCCTCCCATCTCAGCCCGGAGGGGTGAACTTGTATCAAGACTCCTTTTTATCGGGATAACATTATTGACCCCTGCCGGAGCTCAGTGTATTAGTGTGAGGAATCTTTTTTCTGACTGGAGGGATTTAGTCCTACCTCATCTTTTACGCTGTGGCGTTGAATATCCTTTAGCGAAACTTTTGATCGAAACCTTCCTGCCGCATCTCTTCTAATAATTTGTATGTATTCTTCTTTTTAATGGATAGTGCAGTTGCTACCAACCGATACTCGTTTTCTATACTTGTATTGAATATTCCTTGATCGTCTGTATTGATAGAGGTGGGTATTCCGGAGGTTGTCCCGTAGGAAGTTTTTCTTTTGTAGGTTTTAAGGCAAGGCAGATCACTATAATCTTTACTATATCCTATTTTGAAATTGGAGGTTGGGTTGGCTTCTATACTGATGCCGGTGTTTTGGATTTGATCTGTTATCTGTGTTTGTAGAAGCTTGATAATCTTTATGTAATTCCCATTAACCTTAAATTCTTCGGGTTCATAACCTTTTTTTATCATATCTGTTTCATAGATATAATCTTTATAGTATTGACACGCTTCCGGGTTAGTCCGTGCATTGTTAACTTCGGGATGATTAAGATGTTTCTCAGGATCGTTTCCTGCGTTTAATATATTCTCGTTTGTATATAATCCCGGATCATCACTTCTTAGTAACATAGACTGGTGATAAGTAAATATCTGCTTCTCATCTGAAAGATCATAATTAAAAATTTCTTCTCCGTATTTTTTTATATTTACTTTTAATAATTCGTTTATGGCTTTAATCGCATTTCTGTTAATTACTTTTGTACAACAACATATTTTATTATTGATATGTATATATATCCACACGAAATTATCTAAAAGATCTTGTTTACGCATAACAAGAATGTTATTTCTTCTTCGATAATATTCTTCAGCATCTACTCCTAAAGCTAAGGCATGGGAGATACGGTCACCCTTTTGAAGTTGGAGGAAAAGAATACTTTCATCAATGGCTCGTAAGCCATCGGCGATATCCATAAAATCTTCTCCAACATGGAAGGTAAATTTGAAAGGATTATAGGAAGAATTAGTCAAGTGGCCGTATTCGTGATATAATAACCGTTGCATCTTTCTTAATTTTCTATAGCTGACACCGAATATTTCAGGACGGTTATAGATTTCCGCACTTGCAGCATCTATACCAACTATTCTTTCTTTGTGTTTTTGAGGTGAACGTAGATAATTAATCAGTTTATCGCATTCTTTTTGAACCTGATGCCTTATTTTCTTGTATCGTTGTGTTATTATTTTCTCTTTTTTATTCAAAGTTTTCCTAAAATGAATTATATAATGGAATTGACCTCTGACATTATAATTTAGATTGTCATTATTTTCTATTTGTGAATTATAATCACCCACGGGGCTTTGCCGAATTTCAAGATATTCAAGATTGTTGTTTTGAAAAGAAGAGCTAATAGCAAAAAAAGGAAGGAAATGGTAATATTTAGAGTTTCCATTAATAAAAAAAGGATTAAAATGATTGAATAATTTAAAACGACTAAGTCCCGGATGGTTATCATTTTGCAAGAAATGATTTTTCATTTTATTCTTTAGCAAAATATAGCTATATAGCCATTGTGAAAGAGTTTTTATATCTTCTTCCGGCTCAGTTTTCTGGTATATTTTTGCAGGCATTTGAATAGTATTTTTCTTTCGCCATAACATAGAAGGCTTTCCTCTTTATTCTCATTTTCTGTTATTGTTTCCGGAATCGCGTAGTCTATACAAAATTTTGTCTCCTGGGTAGTGTATATGTTCGTTATAGGTGGAATATCTTTAGGAACGGGTGAATAATTAAACTTTTTACCCTTTTTGCGGATTATATTTATCCTGTTCTGTAACTTATGAGAGCAGGTTTGGAGATAAAATATAATTTTCATATTTAAGGCTTTCCGGTAGATAGGTATATCCCTTACATGTTTTACTGAGCTTTCAGATACATGAAAAAGTAGTAATCTTAGCCAGGCAGCGACTAAGGCTTCTGTATAGGTAGTATGATTGATAGCTTCGTATTTGTATATATATGATGGTATTTTGTTATAGTGATCGTCTATTTCTGTACATTTATTTTCCAATCCTGTTACATTATTCATAAGAGCGATCCAATTTAGATTGAAACACTGTGAAGAGCCGTTTGTATGGAAATGGAGGTCTGTTAAACCTTTTCCGATTATATCCTCTAACTTTTGATTGTCTGTTCGTAAAAAAGGTTTCCATGTATAGTTGGGCTCATGGGTTGTAGTAGCTGCTAAATGAGCTGCTACAAGTAAGTCTTCGTCTATTACATTACATAAATTACGCCAATTTTGGAATTGATTGAACCTACATACTATATCTTGTGTTGCTGAGTCTGTAAAAAGGATGTTTTGAGTAAAATTAGTTAAAAGATGGAAAACATTCTGATCTCCATTCTTTGTCATCCATTTTATTGCCTTTTGTTGTATATGTTCTATTTCTTCATGGGTATAACCAGTATTAAATTCAGTATTGAAAATAGCTGTTAACCACTCTTTTTCTATGTTATTATACGCATTTTTTGTTTGGTGTAACCGGGGAGAGGGTAGTATATTCCATTTACTTATGTAGGGTTTTAAGACCTCCGCCTCAACTAAATCCCTCCCTAGAATATCCCTCCAGTTTGCTTTTGTGAATAATAGATTTAATACATATACCTGGTTCACCATTCTATTTTGTATTTGGGATATTATTTAAAATGTTTTCTGCTTCTTCTCTGTTGGTTTTTCTTCCATTAGGGAAATAAGCTATCAGTTGCTCCTCTGCAAAATCTGAAGGGTAATCTCTTAACACTTTTTCTCTGATCTTTTTATTGTCATGTTTATAGGGAGGAAGTCTGAATCTGCTTAATATATACTGTGAATTATCATTAGGGATTTCAGTAGTTTTTTCTTCCATATATAGCATTCTTTCAAATAAAGCATTTGCTGAAGTAGATGCTTGGATTTCGTCAAATACTTTTCCCAATTCAGTTAAATATCCGAAAGATATTTCATAATGTTCTTTGTCTTCAATATCTATGTCATAGGTCATTACGTAATAGTTCCCTTTTTTTGCTGAATTTTTTTTCTTTTCTGTTACTACTTTGTATCCACTATATTCTGTACCGGCATTTTTGAAAAAATCTGCATATATCTGAGCTTCCTTACTGTTTCCATCAGGTTTATTTTGCTCCATATGATATAACATATCCTCTAAAACTTCTATATTCCTGATACATGTCCACGATTTCCATTTATGAGCATATACTTCCTTATAATTTTCTTCTTCCATATTTAGAATGTAGCGTTTATTACATTTCTCCCGGATTGCGTTATAAAGTGGTAGCTTTTGGTCAATAAATAAAACTGATAGTTTCTTATGGAATCTTTCCAGAGAAACTTTATAGTCAATTATATTATACATGGGGGCTGTTACATTAAATCGCAAGGTATTGATATTAGCATTAAAAGGAATATCATAATAGGCATCTGTATTTTTTCTATAAGTATTAGTGTATGCATAATTCATATCACAACATAATATGAGAAGTTCAACCATTTTAGAGGCTAAACCCTTTTCTATTGCAAAGGCTTCTTCTTTATAAGTAATTTTTAAACTATCTTCGTCAGTAGAGTTCGTAACAGCATCTATTAATTGGTATAACAATTTATTGTTAAGTTCGCGGATTTTTCTGTTTTGGCTTCCTCCCTGAGCAGGAAGAATATTAAATCCAGAATTATTAATGAAACCACCGGCAACAAGTTTCTGATAATTGGTATATTTTTCCAAAGAATCGTTGCGGGTAAGTAAGCGTGGTTCGGAAATGTGGCTTTTTTGTTGTTCTGTCATTTCATCATAATATCCATATAAAAGCATGGAATAATAGGTGCGTATGGCAAATAATAATTTGAAATCTTCCGCTTTAGTAACGCTGTTATCAAGATAGCGAAGGAAATAGAGAACATCTCCTACGGATATATTATAGTTAATATTGTCGTGTTTTAATATATTGCCTAATTCTACATTTTCATCGAAGGAAAACTCTTTTTGTAAAGTGTTTGTAACTCATAGATAACTACTTTATTGATTTGAACCACATGTGTACATTGTTGTATGCGTTGAATTAACTGTAATCCCGGAATACTTAGATTGTGGGGAGCCCATATGTTGAAAAAGTATTTTTTGAAAAGTGTTTTATTATATTCCTGTTTTTCTTTGCTTGCGTCAAGATAAAAAGGCATCTCATGAAGCAGCTTGATTAATTGGCGCAATTCACGTAGGTTGCGGGGTAAAATAAGGCTTACGTTTGTGTCGGTATTATAGAATAAATATCTTGTTTTTAAGAATATCTGTTCCAGAATATATTCTTTGACTGTTTGTGGAAGAGTGGTTTTGGGATCATTACTTTGTTGCGGTTTTTCTTCACCACTATCTTTTAGTTTTTTATCATCATTGTTTGTTATAATCTGTATTCTGCGATTATAGGAAACTTCCATATCCGGAAGATAAATTCTTTGGTCTATGGGTAAGAATTTTCCTAAATAGCGGTCGGCCATTTCTTCAATTTCATCATCTGAAACGAATTTATCCCATGTTTTACTGAATTGTTTTAGGTAGTGTTCCTGAATAATAAATTTGAGTTGGTCTGCTTTTACAGAAATAAGAATAAGTATTTGCGGATGCATTAGATATTTTCTTATCTGTTCCAGCATGATGTAAGCGTAGTTCGAATGGAGATCAATATCATCGATACAAAGGAGTATTCGCTTCTGCTTATCGCTTTTGTCGTCATATGCGAAGTTCAGCAAATCTTTTATTAATTTGTCCATGTTTTTGTTTAGTTCACTACTGGCAGCTTTCGTGACCAGTTTTTCCAATTTGTCGAAAGATTCTTTTTTTCTTCTTTCATTAACTCTTCCAGATTAGCCTGAATCAGTTCGAACGTTTCCAGTAGTATCTGCCTATCCTGGTGTTTTTTCCTCCTAATTCTTCTTTTAGGGTTTGTTCTTTGAACCATACAAAGAACTTAGCCAGGATCAACTCCAGAATGTTGCAGTCTTCTTCAAAAAAGGAGGGATCTATCATCTCAATCTCGAGAAAACGAGTGCCGGCTCCCCACTCTTTTTCTCCTTTTATTAAGGCTTCCTTAACAGAAAGCATACAGGATGTTTTTCCGCTGCCCCGGTCACCTACAAACCCGATAATGTTATTTTTAGGTTTACCTGCCTGAAGGGTTTCAAGATAGGTATTGATTAGCTCCTTTGCCTTAGTATATACGGAAGAAAAAATAGAGGTATCAAATTTTGCTGCTTCTTCGATTACCGGATAGGATTCTTCTCCTATTTTTATTTGAATGGGTTCCATGGTAGATATTGTGTGTGGTTAGTTATTATATGAGTAATACATTCGTGGTAAAGTTAATAAATTTGAATAATACATGAATTTTTATGTTTAAAATGTTATGAAATTCAATTGATAATATCTTTTATAACACTGGTCTATAATAATTCCTGTGTTTAATTTGTTAAAACCGGATTATCTTATAAATTTGTGACAAAACTTTATATACCTACTCTTAATGTCTGATCTGTTACAACTTAACCCTGTTGGTAGTCTCTGTTCTATTGCGAGTCTATTTATTGCTATCTATACTTTATGGTTGGTAAAATCCGTGGCGCGGAATGTAGAGGAGAATGAAGACAAAATTCTCTTTCATAACCGGATTGCGGAGCATTTGGATGAACTTCAACAGGCCAATTTTGCACTGGCAAAATCTATTGATTTTTATAACAGTAGGCAGATTAAGGTTCGCCTGAGTACGCTCCGGGGTAAACTTACCTTTATGGTGAAGAGGTTACCGAGAGGAGAAAGAAAAGAATGCCGGAATCTTATTAAAATAGTTCACCGGCAATATAAAAGTCCATTGGAAGAGTGGGAAGGAGAGAGGCAATATGTTGGTTTTTTCTGGGTAACAGACCAGTAAATAAGAGTGACCTGTGGAGTACATATGATAATATATCTGCTTTTATTGACAGGTTGAACAATATAGTTAATGATAAAAGAATAGTTCCATGAATATTATTTCTTCACATACCACAATGGATGAACAGCGGGGAGATAACTTTCTGAGGGAACTGTTCAGGAATACACTCAGCCGCAAATTGCAGTGGGAGGTATATACAGCTCCGTATGATCTGGAGCGACTGGAAAATAATTATCTGACCCTGAATGGGAATCTTTACTCGATCGTTCTGCAGGGCCAGGCTATGCGAATTGTCCGGTTAAGGGATTTCTATATGGAAGTAGATTTGGTAAGATTGGAAGTGTATGATTCGGAAACGCTGAAACAGCAATATGTTTATCCGAATAAAAATGTCTTGAATGATCTTTATAAAGCAGTTGATGAACTTTATCAGGAGGCGCAGCCTGTAGATGAGCCGGAGCAGGAAGTCTTGGCTAGTCCGGTTGTTGAGGATAAAGGAGTTACTGCGGAAGCATCCGGCTCCAATCTTTTTAATTATTTGTATATAACGAGTAAAGAAACTGATTCCTCTCTGGAAGACCGACTGGTTGATATGCGGGAGGTTATGCAGGGATTCGCAAATAAATTAACTCGTAATAAAGGGGATGCAGAAGATCTTCTGCAGGAAACGATGTTGAGGGTGCTGGAGAACAGAGAAAAATTGGCAGAAGGGGGAGATTGGAAAAGATGGGTTTTAAAGATTATGAACTATGTGTTTCTCAATAATTCTTTTAAAATACGTCGTTCTTATAGTATCCTTGATTCAAATGTGGACTCTGTTGACTTGGATAATATCTTGGCAGAAAACAGATATCTGGCCGATGCTAATTATACTGTGAAAAATATTCATGAAGCGATTGAACGATTAGAACCGGAACTTAAGATCCCTTTTACTATGTTTATGTCAGGGTATAAGTACCGGGAAATAGCGGACCAGTTAAAGATACCCTTGGGTGCTGTTAAATCGCGTATCTTTTTTGCCCGCCAGGAACTGCAGAAGTATTTGAAAGATTATAAGTTTTAGACAAATAGATTTTACTTTAGGTCGTTTTTATGCCATAAGGAAATGTAATGAATTTATATACTTTCTATTTTTTCTTTAATAATCTCCTGAACCTCTATAAAGTCCTGTCCATATCTCAATTCGTATTGGTTTGAATAGTCATCTTTATGGGTAATATCTATAAAATCTTCACATCTGTAATCTGTTTGAGAATAACGGATGGTGTGGATACTGCGTTTACCATATATCAGTTCAGAGTACTCATTTGCAGGTATTAACCTTCCTGAGTAGTTTGGGGCACTTGTATGTATGCAACGACGGATCGTATTATAAAATGTTTTTAATTTACTCCTCCCTCCACTTCCTAAACTATGGGCTGAGAATTGGAAACAACTGGTATGTATGATGCGGTAATCATATTTATCTCCTTTCCCTTTTATTAATGCAATGGCAGTAGGATACTCAGGCGGAGTGTTGGCTGAAAAGAATATAACCTCTTCGAAAGGGGCGTATGTGTCTATTAAACTGAAAAGGGCATACTCCAGGCTTGCTGAGAAACAGTGGTTACTGAAAGGTGCATCTTTTCCTGTTAGAAGCCAGTCTTTATCAATATGATAATATTCGGAAAACTGGTTAATAAAAGTCAGGTCCGGAAATCTTTTCCCTTCTAAAATATGAGCGATCTTTTCGATATCGTTTATTCTTAGGTTGTCGCATATAGAAGCGGGAGTTAATGGCAGATCATTGTAGCTTTTACGATCGTTTAATGAGTGTACAGCCTGAATAATCCGTTGGTTTTCCTGTGGTATAACAGGCGTAATTACTATTTCTTTATTTTCTATGGATTCCGGAGCGACCTTTATTAGTATCTTGTTCTTTTCTTTGGGGATAAAGATAGATGATAGCATGTTCCCAAAGGCATTTGCAAGTATATTTTCCAGAAAAGTCATAAGAAGGATTATTATTTTAGTCATTGTTTGTGTATGTCTTAATATAAATCTAGCCCAGTCCCGTCCCTTATTATAACGATAATGTAATGGATTTACCGGATAGTCAGGCTCCAACAAGGTGGATCTTTCGTTTATCGGTGCTGATGAGGAGTTATATTTTTATTAAGTAAATTCTGTTTTTTGATTTTGTTCTTTTTTCATAAGTCAAAATGTTTGGATAGTTACTGGTCTAAAAGTAAAGATTATATTCTAATATACCCTATAAAATCTCCCTTTTTATTCTTCCAAGGACTTATCCTAAAGAGATAACATCTGAAAATCGGCCTTAGCCAAAATTATTTGTACCAATCCTGTTAAACTATATCTTCGTGAACTTATTAGATTTTGCAATTCATTTTTTCGGCCTGTTTACGAATCAGGGCTGACGATCCTCTCTCACCTATACTTACCTTTTGTTTATCATCGATAAATACGACGGATACTTTGCTACCCGTATAAGGTCTTCGATTGTTTTAATGAGAGCATATGAGTTGAGCGGAAATCTTATGTATGGAAAAATGAAAGTATCTTTACCGCATAAAACTTAAACCGATGAAGAATATCTACAGGCAATTAAAAAGGTTAGAACATAAGAGCAGGTCTATTGAAAAAACGAAACCGGAAGTGAATACTTCTATCCGGATTTCTTTGGCAGCACTATTGATCTCATTTGTAAGCTCCCTTATTTTAGGTTGTACTTTATATTTCCAATTCTTTTATAAATCACATACGATCCGGCTGACCGTAAATGACATCGATGTTTGTAATGATTCGATCATAAGTAGCAGGATCTTATTCACAAACCTTGGTAATCAATATGTTTCTATCAATGATTGCCGGTTTTTTTATTGTTATGATAATGACCTGGATGATTACCTGCGGGCTCCTTTGTATAAAAAAGCTATTAATCCTTTCACATTACCTCCTGGACAACAATCTTTTTATGAAGTAGAACATTCTCTTATCCTGGGTGAAGATTACTGGCTGCTTAGAGGTAATTATGATTTTATGGGATACAAGGATGAAAGTTTTGTGTCTCTAATTTCGAATGATACTATCGTACGGCATAAATTTACCTTATGTCTGGAAGTTGAATATTTTAATGAAAAGGGAATTCTTAGTTACCACTATGAGAAAATGGGTGTTATCAATTTCCGGAGAAAAAATTACGAACGAAAAGCTAAACCGGAAAATATAGGATATATCCCGAAGATGTTTTTACTAAGGGAGATGAATTCGGTTGAAAATACCCCTTTTGCTGTTCTTGTTAACTGATCCATAAGCTCCTTACTCTCAAAAAGAGTTAGTATCCTAGCAACAAAGTATTGTGTGGGCAAACAAAAGAGCAAGTGTATTAAAAAAAATGTTTGTCTGTTCATTCAAAAAGAACATAGGAGTTTTAATAAAAGCCTCCGGGGAATATTCCGGAGGCTTTTTCTTTGCAGGTTCATGATCTTGTCTCTTTCAATAACCTTTCAGGATTTTGCCGGCAATCCCATACTGCTACAATATTAATAGTATCATCATCAGTAAAATATACAATCTTGAAATTTTCTCTAACTATTAATGCTCTGTATTTCCTTGGTTCTTTTTCCAATAAAGGTTCTCTTTTTGCCAGTTGTGGAAACTTACTAAGTAACTGAGCTTTTTTCGGATCTGTTTGTATATACTGAGGGCTGCCTGAGGACTTTTATCAAAGTAATAGCGATAGATTTGTCTGGATCCTTTTATAGCGTTCGGCGACCATTTGAGTTTTTTCATCGTAAGATCAAATCATCAAGTTCATCGTCTGTATAAAATTTTCCTTCTTCTATCTCCTTGGTACCTTGTCTGGCGCCTTCTATTAGTTCTTCAACTGAGCGGTAATAACTTTTGTCTATTGCTTCTTGTGTTGTTGGAGAATAAACGAGAGCAGGTTCTTTCAGTTTGTCATTTTTCTGATTCTCTGTTTTGTGTTTGTATTCCTTTTTCATAAGTCAAAATGTTTGGATAATTACGAGGCTAAAATTAAAGATTATATTCTGAAAAGTCTTATAAATCCTTTCTTTTTCTTTCCTGATTTGGGAAGTATTTCTATATCTTTGTAGTACCCAATCTAATTAAGTTTAATATTAAAATCAATTGCTGTGAAATGATCCTGTCATTTAGTAAATTAAAGGTATTGAGGTGGACATACGGGTGTAAGTCCCGGAGTTTTACTATGCAGCAATGCTTAGTTGGATTGGGCGTGATCCACCTCTCTTTTATTCATCTCAAAATTTTTCTATTATGCCCAATCCAGAAAAACGAACATTAAAACCGTGTCTCCCTGACCCGGAAAAGAAATCTCCTCTATGTAAGAAAAGCCAATTACCCAATGGTGAGTTTAAACCGCGTAAACTGACCCTTTCTTATGATCATAACCTGAAGTATGATAAAGAGAGCCGGGAGCGTTATTACACTCCTAAGGTACTACTGGGTGGCCAGTGGATGTATGATGCCGGTTTCCGTTGCGGCCAGAAGGTCGAAGTGATCGTTCGCGAACGCGAACTGACTATACGGGTAGTGGAAGAAAGCAAGCCTGCTTTTGTTTTTTTCTATTGACAGACGTGTTCCCCGCGGAGGCGGGGATCGCAGAAGAATGAACAGTTTTTGATAAATGAACATTTGAGATACATTTTATCGTTTAGTATATAAGAAAAATAAAATATCTATCTTTAACCAATCCAAACTAAAACTCAAAAAATAATAACTATATCCTATTAACTCCATAATCCATGAAAGACCTGGCAATTATAGAAGAAATTACCCGTTATTTCATATCCGAACTGAATTACTCCCCGTGGGAAAAGGAAAAAGATTTTAATTACTATAAGCTGAAAAATGGTAGTGTGGTAGAAATATCTTTGTACGAACATGTCCTTACGGATGTTTTTTTGAAACGTTGGCTTTACTCCTCGGTAAACTTCCTAAGTTAAGTATCTGCTATATAAAAATGTGCGACTTAGAAGATATCACTCCATTAAGACACCTGACACAAGTGAGAGTTTTTAGATCTTGCATATAACAATATACATGATCTTTCACCTCTAAAATCGTTAGTCAATTTAGAAGAGTTTTCTTTGGAGGAGAATTGCATAACATCCCTTGAACCGCTGAAAGAGTGTGGTAGTTTACGTTCTTTTACGTATAGTGAAATGGAAGAGCAGGAAGAAGGAGTCCGGGATTTTTCTCCTCTTTTGAGTTTACCGGAGTTATCATCCATTCATATTTCGAATGTATCTTTAGATAACCTGTCAGTATTCAGCCGGATAAAAAAATTAAAGTCACTGACTCTGAATGGAACCGGCCTAAGAGATATCTCAGTATTGGCTGAGTTTCCAGTCCTGGAATCAGTGGACTTAAGTTTTAATCCTATCCGGGATATTTCCTGTCTGTCCGGAGTTACAAACTTAAAAAGTTTGAGTTTAAATGATACGGATATAACAGATATAGAAGTGCTGAGACAATTTCCGGGTTTAAAGAAACTGGAAGTTTCAAATACAAGAGTACGGGATTTCAATGTAGTAAAAAATTTAACAGCATTAGAAATCTTTAAATGTGCTGAAACAGAACAGGAAGATTTTACCTTTTTGCAAGTTTGTACTCATTTGAAGGAACTGGATTTAAGCATTAATAAACTACAGGATATATCCTTTATTGCTGGTTTACCTTATGTGGAAAAGCTAAATTTGAAGGAAAATCAAATTAGTGATATTAACTCTTTGAATTCATTAATACATTTAAAGGAATTAGATCTTTCCGACAATAAAATCCGGAATATAGATGCTATTGAAAACCTGGCTTCGCTGACAACTTTGAACCTGGCGAATAATCATATCGTTAATATAAAGCCTTTAAATAAATTAATTTTTCTGGAACGTTTAATGATAGATTCTAATGAAATAGAAGATATATCCTCTTTAGCAGGAATGAAGTCTCTGTTTCTATTACATCTATCTGAAAATAGAATAACAGATATTGAAGTAATAAGAAATTTAACCTCATTAAATTATTTAACGTTGTCTGATAACCAGATAACAGATATCTCTGTTCTTAAAAATTTATCATTACTGGAATGGCTTCAGATTGCCCGGAATAAAATCTCCGATATCGAACCCTTGAGGGAACTAAGCAGTTTATCCTATATAAACCTGCAAAATAATTTGATAACCTCTTTACCTCTTTGGGCAATGGATTACACTATCAGCACAAGAAAAGGGGATATAATTACCAATAATGAAATCCAACTGGCAGGAAACCCATTCTTTGATCCTCCCCTTGAGATAATTGAAATGGGAAAAGGGGCAATCCTCCGTTATCTGAAAAAGAAAAAGACAGAAAAGTTTTCTGCCTTGAAAGAGGCAAAGCTAATCCTTGTAGGAGATGGCGCAGGCGGTAAAACTTCCCTGCGTGAACGATTGCTGGATACAAAAGCACCTTTACCTGCTTTGGATAAAAGGACCCGAGGGATAGATGTTTGCGACTGGAATATCAGGAGAGGCTTTGTAGCACATATCTGGGATTTCGGGGGACAAGACGTTTACTATCCGGTGCACCGGTTTTTCCTGACAGAAAACGCTGTGTTTGTCCTTCTTGCCTCCACACGGAATGAAGCACATAATTTTGAATACTGGATACCAACCATTTTCCAGTTCGGCGGTAAAAGTCCCATTATCATTGGGCAAACCAGCCATGAAGGGAATGTCGTAGCATGGAATGACCTCGGAAGATATATCCGGCATGATGATTTTAATATCATCCGGACAGTAGAAGGTAATAACTATTTCGAGTTGAACCTACCCCGGCGTAATGCTGGCCTGAAAGCGATCCGGGAAGAGATCATTCATCAATTAACCCGCCTGCCTCATTGCCGGAAGAACGTACCGGTATCCTGGATAAAGGTACGGGAAGAGCTGAAAGAGTGGGGAGAAGAATATTCCTCTATTTCATTTGATACCTTTGAAAGTATATGTAACAGGCTGGCTCCCGATTCATTTATTTCATATGTTGACCATCAGGACTGTGCCCGTTTTCTACACCGGATTGGTTCCATCCTTTGGTATTCGGGTAATCCCGTTTTACAGGATTGGGTTATCTTACAACCCAATTGGGCGGTAGAAGCAGTTTATAAAATTATTGACGACCCTATCATACAGGATAACCGCGGACATATCCGGGCGAAAGATTTTACCCGCTTGTGGAAAGGGAAAGCCTATGCAAGGAAACACGACCTGCTTAAACAGATGCTGGTCGTATTCCGGGTAGCATTCCCCAAAAAGCATAAGGAAGAAGAATTTATTATGCCTGCCCGCCTGATATCATGCCCCGGAGAAAAGCGTTGGAAAGAGAACGAATGCCTGTGGATTGAATATGTATATGATTTTATGCCACGCGGATTACTGAACCAGTTAAGTGCAGAGTTAAGCCGTTATATACCGGTAGATTCCGAAGGTGTAGAAGAGGTCTGGAACAATGTGGTCAATTTTTCGCATGCAAACGCCAGTTACCAGATGGAAGAAGACTTTTATAAACGAAAAATCATCCTTCGTGCCAATGGGAAAAATGCCAGAGGGCTTGTGATGGTTATTATGCATACACTTGACCAGATCAATGCATACTATAAGGGTATAACCCCCGAAATTACCGTACCCTGCATCTGTCGTGAATGCCGGAAAAGGGGAGAAGGAACCCGGTTTAAATATTCTAAATTACTGGAGTGGGAAGCCAGCAACAGAAAATATGTCTATTGTAATGAATCGGAAGAACAGATCCTTATCGATAAGCTACTATACGATGCCGGACTGGCAGCACCCGTACATGTTCCGGCTACTATAAAGAACTCAGTACGGGAGGTCCGGATTTTTCTTGCCTCTTCTTCTGAGCTGGAGATCGAACGGAAAGAATTTGAAATTTTTATTAACCGCGAAAATAAAGAGTGGATTAAAAAAGGCATCTTCTTCCGGCTGGAAGTGTGGGAAGATTTTATCGATCACATCTCGTCTACCCGCCTGCAGGATGAATATAATGAGGCCATTAATGACAGCCATATTTTTGTAAGCCTTTTCTGGACGAAGGTTGGCAAATACACAGAAGAAGAATTCAGGAAAGCGTATGGAAATTTCATACGTTATGAAAGTCCATTGGTGTATACTTACTTTAAAACAAGTGCTATCCCCATGAACCAGATCAAACGCGATGACTTTCTTTCCCTGGATAATTTCAAAAAGCAATTGCAGGAGATAGAACATTATCCTACTTACTTTGATACCAGCGAATGCCTACAGTTACACTTCAAACAACAACTGGATAAACTTATCTCTTCCGGGGAATTGTAGTGTTGTAACAACAGCCTCCGGGGATTATTTCCGGAGGCTGTGTATTTTAATAGAAAATCAAATACTCCTGATCTTAACTATCAGGATTTTCATCCCAGAATATTTTCCTCATCGAAGACCGTCCGATCACCTCACTCTACCTGGATGTAAGCTTTAGTTCGTCCAATAAATTATAAAGATGGAATACGGAGTTCAGTAAGACATGGAAGTTCTGCCTCTAACTATGTAGATTCTAATAGAAGCCACAATACATCTAAAAATGAGACACAAAACACCACCCTACTTTTTAAAGTATGGAAAAGATTTATGTTATGTATCTTATCCACGATCCAAACAAACTACATGGTCTTTTTTCTTTACCAAACATGTAGATAATACCTACATTATAAGGTATATTACAAATAATCATGTGGCGGGGCATTTGTTGGAATAAGCTATTGAAAAACTATCCATTAAAAATATACTGTATAAGTAATCTTTATCTTTGTGAGTGAATAACTAAATCTTTTAACTCATTATAAAGAAGCACATATCTGTAAGCTTTCTTTAAAACTATAGCTTTGTCCCTTTTTCTCATAATACTGTTTCTCTACTTTTTCGATCAGGAAGTGGATTCGTTCTACGTCCGGATATTTGCCTGTATGGTCAGTAATAAAGTTTTTTAATGCACTCACTACCTGTATAAATTGTTCCTCAGATTGTATTGCCAGATGAGTGAGGTTATGCTCTATTTTGCTGCCATTCCATTCTCTGGTAGGTTGGATTGTATCATCCAGGCAAAGTTCCAGATAGTTTAATAAATCGGGTAAGAGGGATATGTCGTTGTATTCCAGATAATTTTCCGGTAGGGATAATCCTGTGTCCATCCAATGGAAAGGATCGTGGAGGGCCATCTTCTTGTTTTTCTTTGTGTATTCAACAGAGAGTTGCAGGGCTTTGGGATCTTTAAGCCAAATCAGTAAATTGAGGGCTGAGATATAAATTTTATCTGACTCCGGCTGATCCAGTAATTTGGGAAGGATCGCTTTTGCCTGCTCGTTGTAATTTTGCCGGATAAGTTGTTGGCATAACTCTATAAGGAGTGGTTGGTTAAAGGTTGTACGTATGGCCAGGATAGGATCAACAGGTAATTGGTTTGTGAACCATTCTTTTAATAAGTTTTCTTTACATACAGCGTCAAAATCACTTTGTAATATCTCTACTATAATAGGATAGGCTTCTTTTATTTTTTGCTTCATTCCATAGACTGCCCGGTCTCTGATTATAGTATCTATTTCGTCCGGATAGTTTCGTAAGAGTTTTACTATTTCCGAATGTAACAAATCTTTATTTTGTATGCGGTTGGAAATGAGATCGAAGTCCGCGTAAGGATTATTGATAGCTTCACAGAGCTTTTCATCAGGAACGATAAAGTCGAAACTCTGTAGATAATAAAGTAAAGCAGGAGCTTTCAGATACATATTGATTTGCTTCTTTTCTATCTTATTGATGGTAATATTTAAATGTGTTACATTGATTTGCTTATAAAACCAGTTTGAGATATGCTCGTACTGGTTATCAGTTAAAATAATCTCACCCTCTTTACTGGATTGTAATGCTTTAAATATTTTATTGTGGAGATAGTCTTCTAAATAACCCGAATAATTTTTAAAATATTCTTCTACTTCTGTTTTCGTAAGATTCTCTTGCCCTTCAGGAAGGAGGTCAAATAAAAAACTTAATAAAGTACGGTTAATTTGTTGTGGGTTATTACGATTAGAAACCCGTAATTTCCGGATATTTATAGTTGTTGAACCTATAGTTTGAAATATATTCATACATGCAAGATAGAATTTTTCTTTGTCAAAGAGGATGTTGAATTCTTCCTGTTTTCTGGCTTTTTCCAACTTTTCAATAGGTTCCGGAATTTCATAATTGTATTCTTTTTGGAGGTGTTCGGCCACTTTCTTGGCTATTGATGTATTTTCAGGTAAGTGATTATATAATACATGGTAAAGATTGGGATTATTTACTCTTGGGTATAAGAGAGGTAATTCTTCTTCTTTTATTATTTTGGATAGTATGACCATATCATGCCAGTCGTTTTCTTGCTGTAAAAAGTCCAGAAGTTTGTTTATTGCATCTGTATGGATGTTTTTATTTTCGAAAAAGGAAATAAAGGCTTCGTCTAAATTAAATACGATAGTAAGTGATCTTAATGCCTGCAGAACTAAGTCTAATAGTTGTGGAGTATAGCAATAAGTACTTTGTTTCACAATTCTTTTTAGCTCCTCTTTTTCAGTGTTTGTCCATGTGTAGTATGCTTCTCGATTAATAAATAATTTAAATAGCTTATAAAAAGATTCTGGGTTTTTTAGTTTTGTCAAACTATTAAGAATTTGTGAATGTGTGAATAAGGATGTTGTAGAGTCACTTTTTCCTGTTTTTTTAATCCATTCAATAAAACACTAATATATCTGTCTTGTAACTCATATTTTTCAATTAAACGGAAAAGACTGGAATAAACATGTTTGTCTTCTGTATATTTTACTTTGTTAACTATCTTATCCAGTAAATCTATATAAGTGAATGGGAAATGGTCAACCAAAAAACGAAGCAGGTGGTGATCAGTCTGCTGAAGAATCAGTTCTGTATATCTTTCTGCCATTTGCCGTCTTTCCGGTTCCGGGATTTTCTCCAGGTTAAAATGGAAAAATAGTTCTGCTGCATTGGCTCTGTTCCGCCAATGGTTTTGCGGATCTGCTATTTCGTCAAAAACATATCGTATATTACCGGCTGTTTCTCCAAATGCTGCCAGTTGTTGCATATCGCCATACCGGTCTATCCAGATCGTCGTTTGTTTAGACCATTGAAATATTCTTTTAAATATTTCATTATGTAGAGTGGGGGGAACCTGGGTAACTTCCACTTTTAAAAGTAACATCGGGTCATTTTCTACCAACCATTGTAATAGATCGTCTGATAATTGCTGTTCATCCGGTTGCTGTTTATCGAGTATTCCGAGCAGGTATGCAATAATATCTTTCCACCTGGTCTTCACTTTGCCTGCAAATGTAGTATAAGTCAGGATTTGTTGTACCGGTAATTTTTTCAGGACAGTTGCAGCCAGATGTTCAAGAAAAATGTTATGTTCGAATTCCCAGTATTGTGTTTGATTAGTATGTCCACCTTTCCGGATAGGTAATGTATGGATCGCTAATTCAAAGTGTTCGTTGGTTAAATCGGCCAACTGATCTTCTGTTATACTACGAACTTCCATAAGTGCCAGCGTAAAAGCAATTTTCTCACCCAGCTTATTAATTTTCCGTTTGATGTCTGCCCGGTTAGGGAGCAGATCCGGACGGTGCTCGTTGTCTTTATTTTTACGGCAATCCAGCAGATGGAGTATAAGTTGTTCTTTGCTGGTCTGCAGACTATTACTGTTGTCGATATAACTTTGTATGAGACTTTCCAGATAAAAGGGATTGAATACCAGGTTCCTGAAATTGTTTTGGTAGACTTCTGTAAGGAAATGTCCGGGATTAACCGCAGGGCTGTTAAGTTCTATTTTTATTACTGCTCATTTTTATGAGTTTAATAAGTTCTTTTAGATTATTAGCGAATCTTTGTGTAGCATAGCGGATGGAATCAAACCCATCCGCTCGATATAGATTAATAGTAATCTTTCTCAGTAAAAAGATATTTTCTGCAGCCATACCGCCCACTGTTTTAGATTTATCCTCTCTCATGGATACATCTTTAACCCAGTGTAACCTGTTTTCAATACTCCAATGTTGCTGTATATAATCGTGAAATAACTCTGCTGTATCATCTTCAAGACTGCTTATATAATAGGCTGTATTAGTATGAAGATGTCCCTGATTAAGACGAATCCTTTCCACTTTAATAATACGGTTGAGATCGACCCATTCTGAAGATATCTCCTGCACAGTATTGTAAAGAGAAACTTTTCTTATTTCTTCCCTGGCACGCGTTAACCTGTGAGATTGGAAAAAATCCAGCGGTTTGTCTATCTGTGATATATTCTCTTTTATTTGTTTGTATAGCTTCTTCTGATTTGCTTTGACCCGAATCAGATAGTCACAAGAAGACTCCCGGATTATTTGTGTCGTTTTTTTTGGCAGTGCAGAGCATCTAATGAGTAAAGTACACCTTTTAGGCCTAAAAGTGTAATTAACTCCTGTACAGCCGGAATTTCACTTCTCTTGTGATTTTCTATTGGGGTACATCCTAAGAGTACACCACGCTTTGAGGCAAAGGCAGAGACAAGAGATACAAATTGTTGATAGCTTGTATTACGCTCTTTTACACTAGCAGTAATTGCTTTACCATCTATACTAATAACCTCTTTCTTTTTTACCTCTTCTTTTTGTTCCTGGGTTTGCTCACTTTCTATCCCTACATAGTTTCCAGCCCATATATTGAAAGCCAAATTAAAACTCTCAAAATCTACTAGTTGAAGTATACTACGAAGGGTTATAAAACTGGGAACACCATGACGAAGACCGAAATAGCGAATGAAAAATAAAAAATGAGTCTGAACAAAACGTCCTATTTCACGGTAACCATAGTTGCCACTCATTACTGCTAAAATACACATCAAAAGAAGATGGTCTATCCTAAAACGACGTCCAGCCTGACGGCGAGGATCTTTTACTAATGATAATAATGCTATTAAATCCATTTATTCTTCAAAAAAAGACGCTAAGATAATCATTTCAAAGAACTCTAAAAATAGAACTTAACAGCTCTGCGGGATTAACCGGGGTATTACTGTTCGTATAGACTTTTGAGATATATGTCTCTATATCTTCTTCTGTGATAGCAATTAACCGAACCGGACTAAAGTCTGCCAATTGGTCGAAATAAGCATTGCTACGGCAGGTAAGTAATATGTGGCTATCCTGATAGATCCGCGAAAAATCATTTAGCTGCTTAACTGCATTACCGGTATCGCCTATTTCGTCAAGACCATCTAAAAAGAAACATATATGTTTGTAGTCTGTAGCCGGGAGTTTTAATAAGCCGGGATGTCTTTCGCCAATATAATTTTTCAGTACATCTTCCCGTTTACAATCCCGCAAGCTAACGTATAATGGATACAAAGTTGTAGTAGAGGCTGTTTCCTGTGCAGAATGCTTTAGAAAGGTTGTTTTACCATATCCTCCATCTGCCAGGATCAATAACCGCAATGGAGAATCAACTTGCTTTAATTGACTAATTTTTTCTTTTACTTCTTCAAACGAAGAGAGTGGGGTATCTGTATTGTTTTGTAAAGCGAGTCGTGAAGTGCCCCAAAAAGTTGGACAGATTATTTAGTATATAAGTTTTCAAAATGGGTCCTGTATTGTACAGGACTCATTCCCATTAACGAAAGTTTGATTCTTTTGTTATTGTAATGGTGGATATATTTTCTATTTCCTGTTTTAAATGTTCGACTGAATTAAACTGCTGTAAATGGAAAAGTTCACTCTTTAAAATACCAAAGAAGTTTTCAATGACAGCATTATCCAGCGGATTCGCTTTTGTGGACATACTCTGTAGAATACCTTTTTCTTTTAACCGGAGCCTATACTGCTGCATCTGGTAATGCCATCCCTGGTCGGAATGAAGGATAAGTGGCTGGTCAGTAGGAGATAGTTTTTCAAAGGCTTTCTCTAACATCTCAAGAACACTTTTAAAGGTGGGACGCTCAGAGAGAGGGTATAACTAATCTTCCGGTTATACAGATCTATGATGGGAGAGAGATAAAGTTTACTGCTTTTAATACTAAACCCGGTGATATCCGTAGCCCATTTTTGATTAGGGCTTTGAGCCTGGAAGTTCCTCCCTAACACATTGGGGGTCACCTGAGCACACGCTGCTTTGTAGGATTTGTATTTGTGTCTTCTGATGTGGGAGGCTATCCCCAGACAGCGCATAAGCCAAAGGACGGTTTTATGGTTCAGGGCGTAGCCTTTGCGGCAGAGCTCCACTCTAATCCTACGATAGCCATAACAACCCCTGTGTCTGGCATAGATCTTCTGGATCAACTTTTTATGCGTAGCATATTTATCTTCTTTCTCTCTTTTAGAGAGATGGTAATAAAAAGTACTGCGCGAAAGAGAGGATACAGTAAGTAAATCCGATAATTTATAAGAGCGCCTTAGTGCCTGGACCACACTCATTTTCTCCCTTTCTCTAGGGTGATCCTTTCCTGGACTAAGGCATCTAACTTTTTTTAATAGGCATTCTCACAGCGCATCAACTCTAACTCCCGTAAAAGCTCCTGGCGGCTTTTTAAGGAATCGTCCTTTTCTTTATCCACAGCGATAGAAGTTGCTTTTTTCTTTCTTTTTTCCATCAAAAATGCTTTTTCGGGATCCTTTTTATACCGGTACAACCAACCACAAAGTGTACTTTGACTAAATATACGATACTTTAAGCTGGCATCCAGCAAAGATAATCCATTGCTTTAGATATCCTTTACAACCTGCAGTTTAAATAAGGAGTTGTAATGGGCCCTAACGCAAGGAGGTAATGCTTTTTCCCCATACAATCTGTGGTGGGCCACCCGCCAGCGAACCTCTCTATGGTCGGCACCGATAAGCCCACCGGCCTGACGAAAGGATAAATTATCCTCTATAACCGAGCGAACCGCTAAAAGACGTTCCTTCAAACAATACTTCCTTTTCTGTGACATCTCAAATTGAAGTTTGTGTCCAAATTTTTGGGCCCACTTCACTAATTACAGATTCCTTTCAACAATCCTTACGTATCTATAAAAATCGTCCCAATATAGGGTAAGTTATTAAATAAACATGCGGACTTTGGGTACACTTGCTCCCAAACTTTTTAGTTGTTGAAATGGTAGAGGAAGACGATTGTGGCATCAAAGGCACTTTTCGGGCAATCTTTTATTTCCATAGTCGCTTTTAATTCTGCTTTTGCAATTCCCCGCAGGTTTGTCAGGGCGAGTAGTTTTACTCTTACCCGTAATTCACTGCCCACAGTGACTGGTTGATTGAATTTAAGTTTTTCAATTCCATAATTGATCAGTGATTTAACGTTTCGTACATCTGCGATCTGTGCCCACATATGCGGTAGTACGGATAAGGTGAGATAGCCATGTGCAATGGTGGTTCCGAACTGGCTTTCTGTCCTGGCACGTTCTTCATCTACATGGATCCATTGATGATCTAATGTGGCATCTGCAAAAAGATTGATCTGTTCCTGAGTAATTTTCAGGTATTCGGAAACCCCTAATTCCTTTCCGATATATTGTTCAAATTCTTCGTAATTATTGATCACTACCATAGTCAGTCTGTTTTAATCGGTAAAAGTTTTATATCTGTTTTACAGGACAAATATAGTCCTTTTTGTCCATAGCGCAATCAAAAAAGGAAACCCTTTTTACTCCAGCCTGTTAGCACACAGACCACACACTTTTTATTTATTTTTCAACTAAGATAGGGGTGTGATCTGTGTGTGTTTTATTTTCCGGCTTTGTGATGGAGAATTACTTTTTTCCGGAATGATGTTGGTTCGGGTGTATATAGTCGGTTGCCCGTTCCTTTACCTGGATCTCTCCTAACAGGTTTTTATTTTTGGCGTATTGTTCACGTGCCTGTGCCTGTTTGTTCTCTATATCTTTCATAATCTGTCTTCTTGTTGCCATAATCTATCATTTTTTGTTTTTAAAGGACAGTTGTGTCTGGTGGAATGTTGCGGTTTTTAAAGAAGTTTGCAGGTATGATCGGGGAATTACAGGATTCTTAACTCAAATCAACAGAATTCTCCGGTAGGGATAAGTCGGATAAACAGGGAGGGGGGACTCTTTTCCGGAGGGTGAGGTTTTGTGATGCGGTTTCGTTTGATTATATTTGGCCCTACAAATACTACTTAAATATGCCGCAAACATACTCCAAACGTTCTTTTCTTAAAACCTCTCTGGCCGGTACGCTGGGGTTAGGTATTTTTTCAGGGAATACATTTGCCGGAAAGGCTAACAAGTTCTGCCGGCCGGAAGTACCTGCCGGATCTATTTTCCTTTTCCAGGGGGATTCCATCACAGATGCGAACCGGGTAAGAACAGACATCCCCAATGTTATGGGGCAGGGATATGCCCATGCGGTTGCCAGCCGGATAGGAGCGGACTTTCCGGAAGCCGGTTTTACTTTCTATAACCGGGGAATTAGTGGAGATAAGGTCTATAATCTTGAAAATCGCTGGCAGGAGGAGGCATTGGCGCTGAATCCGGATGTCCTGAGCGTTTTAGCAGGTATCAATGATGTCGGGGATATGATCAATGATCCGGACTACCCGGCTATCCAACCCGGTTTTGAAGCATCCTACCGGAATATCCTGCAATCCAGCCGGAAAAAGAATCCTTCTTTATTGATCCTTTTAGGATTACCCTTTATTTATCCGACTGGTAAGAGAGCGGAAAAGAAAGAATTATGGGAGAGTTATACGGAAGAAAAACAGGCTTTTATCCGGACACTCGCTCATGAATTTGACGCTCTGCTGATTGATTATCCGGCTTTGTTTCAGCAGGCCTCCAAAAGAAAGCCTATCGAATATTGGATAGGAGATGGTGTGCATCCCACCCTTTTCGGTCATGAACTGATGGCTCGTGAATGGTTAAAGGTAGCGGCAACCCGGTTGGAATTCTTACGTATATATCTGTAAAGTCTGATCTCTTTTTTATTCTTTCCCGAACTTCCGCTGTTGAATGTTTGTTAAGGGGTTAATATGGATTCATAACAGGGAATATGGCAGATGTTTATTTTATATCCGATACCTATTTTTTTCATAAAAGAATGATGGAGGAGTATCCGGTCCGGCCTTTCTACGGTCCGGCAGACCCGGATGTCTACGATGATTGGCTGATTGAATTCTGGAATGCGATCGTAAAACAGGAGGATCAGGTATATATTGTAGGTGATTTTTCTTTTGGTGAGACAGAGCAGGTCAGGAGGTTATTGGATCTGCTACAGGGGACCAAATATTTAGTGGTGGGTAATAAAGATGAAAGCAGCCTGACACTTACGAAGTCTTTTAAATGGATCCGGGAAATAGTGGACCTGAATTTCAGGGTCTCAGCTTATCCGTTCCTTCAGGAAGATTTTCGTCTGGTTCTTTGCCATTATCCTATTCTTTCCTGGAACGGGAAACGGGAGGGGGTCTGTATGGTCCATGGTTATTGTCATGGCCGGCTGGACGAGTACAACCGGCTTTCCGGAGAGTTGAGGGTGGATGTAGGTATCAATGCCCGGCTTTCAAGGACTAATGGTGGATTTATTTCTCTGGAAGAGTTATATAACTACTTCCGGTGGGTTTCCGGGAATGAGTTGTTTGAAAAATATATAAAGGATAACCAGGAGAAGTTCCTGATTTAAGAAAGCAGGTTATGTATAGACACAAAGCACATCCCTGGCATGGGATCTATCCGGGAGAACAGGTACCTCAGGAGGTGACCGCTTTTATTGAGATTGTTCCTACGGACACGGTAAAATATGAGATCGATAAAGTGTCCGGTTATTTATCCATTGACCGTCCACAGAAATATTCCAACATTGTTCCGGCTTTATATGGATTTATTCCTGTCTCCTTTTCCGGCAGGCATGTGGCCGAACTGACGAATCAGGCCTTGAATCGGACAGATATTCAGGGAGATGGGGACCCGTTGGATATTTGTGTTCTGACTGAAAAGGATGTGTCTCACGGAGATATCATCGTTAAGGCCCGCCCAATAGGAGGTTTGCGATTACTGGATCATAACCAGGCGGATGATAAGATCATTGCTGTGATGAAGGAAGATATGATCTATGACCGGTTTGAAGATATCAGTGAACTACCGGAAAAGGTGCTGAACCGTTTGATTCATTATTTTACGACCTATAAAGATCTTCCTACGGACAAACATCCCCGTATGATTCTCGAAGGTATGTATGGACGGGATGTAGCCTATGATGTGATCCTGCGTTCGATGGAAGATTACCGGACGGAAGTGGCCCATACCATTGTATAGTTAACATAGCCCGAAGTATAGAAGGACTATTAAATATAATGTGCCAGTTTATAATTTATTCTCCAGCAGATCCCGAATTGATCGGTCACCATTCCATACAGGTCTGCCCAGAATGTTTGTTGGATAGGCATCAGGATCTCTCCTGCTTCCGCTAAATCATGGAAGATCTGTTTCATCTGTCCTTCATCCGATAAGGTGAGGGTCAGTACCACGTTTTTCCCTACTTCTACAGGCATCCCTTCTGTCGCATCGGCTCCGGTCAGATAAACATAATCACTGATAGGCATGGAAATATAAATAATCCTGTCCTGTTCTGCTTCGGACATGGCAGGTCCTTCCGGCATCTCTTTATATCTGACGAGTGAGTTAAATTCTGTCTGAAAGATCTGTTTATACCAGTTAAACGCTTCTTCACAATTCCCATTAAAAGTCAGGTAGGGATCTACCTGGATCTGGTCATTTAAAAACCGTGGATTCAATATGTTCATATATCTATCTTTTTATATAGATATAAAACGGGTAAAAAGGTTTTTTTGTTCTTAGGAGATGAAAAATTAGCACACAGATGATAGGGATGATATATTTAAATGCATATCTGTGTGCTAATTAATTTATGTGATGATTTGCTCTTAGAAGGTTAACTGGGCATTCAGGAAAGGGAATTGTGCCTGATGCCAGTAAGGATAGGGCGGAGTTGTCTGGCTTACTTCATCTAATCTTTTTATCTGTTCGGAAGAAAGACTCCAGCCTATTGCCTGTAGATTTTGTTTCAGTTGTTCTTCTGTGCGTGCACCAATAATAATGCTGCTTACGGTTGGGCGTTGCAATAGCCAGTTTAAAGCACATTGGGCAACCGTATGACCCGTTTCCCCGGCAATTTCATCTAAGACATCTATTATATTATACAGGCGTTCTGAGGAAATGGCCTCTTCCGGAATGGGACTACCTCCCTGTGCTACTCTGGCATCTGCCGGAGCCGGATTATTTCTACGGTATTTGCCACTCAGACGTCCGGCTGAGAGGGGGCTCCATACAATGGAACCTACTTGCTGATCCATGCCTAAAGGCATTAATTCCCACTCAAAGTCCCGGTTTAACAGGGAGTAATATACTTGTTGGGCAATATAACGGCTCCAGCCATATCTTTCAGATACAGACAGGGATTTCATCAGATGCCAGCCAGAAAAATTAGAACAGGCAATGTAACGGACTTTCCCACTGCTCACCAGATCATCCAATGCACGAAGTGTCTCTTCCACCGGCGTATTGGCATCGAATCCGTGCATATGATAAATATCAATGTGATCTGTATTTAATCTTCTGAGACTGGCTTCACAGGCATTGATCAGATGATAGCGGGAAGAGCCTTTTTTATTCCGGTCCCCGTCTAACATGGTAAAAGTCGCTTTTGTTGAGATCAATGCATCATTCCGGAGACCTTTCAGTGCTTTCCCTAAGATCTCTTCCGATAATCCTTCAGAATATACGTCTGCCGTATCAAACAGGTTGACGCCTGCATCCATACATATATGAACCATCCGGGTCGCATCTTCCACCTGTGTAGTTCCCCAGCTATCAAATCCGTGTGTACCTCCAAAAGTGACTGTTCCAAAACAAAGAGCGGGTACATATAATCCGGATCCGCCTAATTTTCTATATTCCATATTTCAATTCTGTTAAATTTCCTGCGAAAATACATAATGTAAAAGGATAATCCGCCGGGATGAGGAATTGTTTTTATCTTTGTGCTACGAATAGGTGAATAGATATAGTTTATGGTAAAGGCAGTTTTTTCGATATTGACGGTACATTAGTTAGTTTTAACACTCATCAGGTTCCTCAGTCTGCGATAGATTCCATTGAGGCACTACGGAAAAAAGGGATTAAAGTTTTTATTGCCACAGGACGTCATCTGGCGGCGATCAATAATTTGGGAGATCTTCAGTTTGATGGGTATATTACTTTAAACGGTAGCTATTGTTTTGCCGGCAAAGAGGAGGTGATCTATAAACATTGTATTCCGGCAAAGGATATCTCCTCTCTCATCCATTATCAAAAAGAAAGTGAAGCATTTCCGGTTATTCTGGTTCAGGAAAACGGAATGTATCTGAATTATAAGAATGACCGGGTAGAAGAGGTGCTGAAGTTGCTGAATTTTTCGGAACCCCCTGTTTGTCCTTTTGACCGGATGCCGGTAAAAGAGGTTTTTCAGATCATTGCTTTCTTTGAAGAACATCAGGAGGAAAGAATTATGGCCTTATTACCGGATTGTGAGTCTACCCGTTGGTCCCCGCTATTTACGGATGTGGTTCCGGCCGGAAGTAGTAAACGGGTCGGAATCGATCACATGATAGCCTATTTCGGGATCTCCCTCGAAGAGACTCTTTCTTTTGGGGACGGCGGAAATGATATTCAGATGTTGAAACATACCGGTTTGAGTGTAGCCATGGGAAATGCAGAGGAAGAGGTAAAACAGGCAGCTAAATACGTCACTTCTTCGGTCGATGAGGATGGTGTTTTCTATGCTTTAAAACATCTTGGCGTGTTGTAGTTATTTTAGATTTTTTATTATAGTCCCTATTGCCTCATTATCAATGCTTTTACACAAATAGTTGAGAATTCGAAGAAAATAAATATGTTTTTCAGCATGTTTTTCAGAAAAAAGTATTATCTTTGTAGTGTAAAAATGAAATAAAAGATTGTTTAGGTGTTTAATAATGGGTTCTTTAAGCGAAGAGAATCATATAAATTAATGAGGATTATGATGATGACTAAAAATGAAAAAAGTTTACGTACTTTGGCAATGTTACGTTATCAGGCAGAACGTTATCAATCAATTGGTAACGGTGCGATGAGTCAGCAGTTAAATGCGAAGATCCGTCGTCTGATGGCAGAACTTGATTCAAATGCGGCTATGCAGCACTAAGTGCTGCGGCTTTAAAAAGATCAAAATGTAATGTATGATATAGTTTCCTGTTGTAAGGCAGGAACTTAATGAGGCTCAGGCTTTCGGCGCATGAAAATGGCGAAGAAGGCCTTTTTTGTTTTTATACCTTTCATATGGAGAGATATCCTTATCTTTGTGGAAAATAGATCTAAACCAAATAACAGATGAAGAAAGTAAGTGTATGGATCCTGTGCTGGATGGTAATTTCTCCCTTCACATTTGCTCAAACGCCGGAGCAGAAGGGATTGAATGTGATTAATCAACAAACTGCGGAAGCGCATATCGGATTTCTGGCCAGTGATGAACTGGAAGGACGGGAAGCTGGATTCAGGGGAAGTCGGATTGCGGGGAATTATATTGTTTCCTGCCTGAAAGCATTAGGCATAGAGCCTTTGGGTGATGATTACTATCACCCTTTTGAAGCTTATAATAGGGAACGCCAGAGACGGGAACGGTTTCAGGTACATCCTGATTCGATTGCTGTGATCACACGGGAAGTACATCAGAAATTAGCTATGAGGAATATCCTGGCTAAGATTGAAGGGAAAAATCCGGATGAATGGGTCATGGTGGGTGCTCATTATGATCATTTAGGGATTGATCCGATGCTGAATGGTGATCAGATCTATAATGGTGCGGATGATAATGCTTCTGGTGTGTCTGCTGTTTTACAGATTGCCCGTGCTTTTCTGGCAACAGGTGTTCAGCCTGAACGGACGGTGATCTTTGCTTTCTGGGATGGGGAAGAGAAAGGCTTATTAGGTTCTAAATACTTTACACAAACCTGTCCGGACATAACAAAAATGAAAGCCTATCTTAATTTTGATATGATCGGCCGGAATAATAAGGAAGATATTCCTGAGCATGTAGTCTATTTTTATACGGAAGCACATCCGGTCTTCGGGGATTGGTTAAAAAATGATATTACAACCTATGGATTGAACCTGAAACCGGACTATCGTCCCTGGGACAGACCGGTAGGAGGAAGTGATAATGCTTCTTTTGCTGTATTGGATATACCGGTGATCTGGTACCATACAGACGGACATCCGGATTATCATATGCCGGGAGATGAGACGGATAAGATTAACTGGGATAAGGTGGTTAATATTACAAAAGCCTCTTTTCTGAATATGTGGAATCTTGCGAATGAAAAAGAGTTTTGAGAGGCTCTTTCTCTGATTATAGAGTAAAGAAAAAGCCGGGATATAACGATTCATATATATATCCTGGCTTTTTCTTTAGTTATGATTTTATCAGTTCCCTTTCTCGATCTGTTCCTGTACGATCGCATCCACAACGGCAACCGTTGTCAGATTAACAATATCGCGGGTAGAACTTGCCAGGTCCGTGAAATGAATCGGTTTATTCAGACCCATCTGGATCGGACCAATAGATTCTCCAACTCCCATTTCCAATAGTAATTTATAGGCACTGTTCGCAGAGCTGAGGTTTGGAAAAATCAGCGTGTTCACATCTTTGCCCTTTACCTTATTGAATGGATAGGTCTTATCCCGCAATTTCCTGTCGAATGCAAAATTTACCTGCATTTCACCGTCAATCATTACTTCCGGATGTTCGGCATGCAGGATCTCAATCGCTTCATGTACTTTTCGTGGGCTACCTTGTTTGTCAGAGCCAAAGTTGGAATAGGATAGCATGGCCATCACCGGTTCATGTGCAAAGAATTTGACTGCATCATGGGTTAAACGGGCCACATCTACCAATACTTCTGTGGATGGATGACGGTTGATCAGCGTATCTGCAATAAAGAAGGTGCCTTTTTTACAGGTAATGATGTTCATGGCTCCGAAATGTTTGTAAGAGGGACGGATACCAATGATCTGTTCAGCCATTTTAGTCACTTCAGAGTAACGGCTGTATACACCGGTCACAAATGCATCAGCGTCTCCGGTAGCTACCATCATCATACCAAAAGCATTCCGGTCTACCATCTTTTCGCAGGCATCCTCATAGGTCACTCCTTCACGTGCTTTTTTCTCTGCCAGGATGGAGGCATATTTATAGCGTCTTTCATTCTCACGATCATGACGCAGGTTCACAATTTCAATTCCTTCGAGACTTACGTTCTCTTCCGCTGCCATTTTAGCCAGGCGTTCTTCATTTCCTAACAGGATCGGATCGCAAATCCCTTCCTGTTTTGCTTCTACAGCCGCTTTCAGCATATTCACATGATTCGCTTCAGCAAAGACAACCCGTTTTGGATTTGCTTTTGCCATATCGGTGAAAGAGCGGAGAAGTTTATTATCATATCCCATCATTTCACGCAGATGATTTGCATATTCCTCCCAGTCGGTAATCGTCTTGCGGGAGACACCGGAATCAATGGCAGCTTTGGCAACGGCACAGGAAACATGGGTCAGCAAATGTGGATCCAGCGGTTTAGGCAGAATATAATCCCTTCCGAATGAAGTACGTTTCAGTTTATAAGCCGCGTTTACCACATCCGGAACCGGTTCTTTGGCCAGTCCGGCAATCGCATATACTGCTGCGAGCTTCATCTCTTCATTGATAGATTTAGCATGTACATCCAATGCTCCACGGAAGATATAGGGAAAACCCAGTACATTATTGATCTGATTCGGATAGTCTGAACGTCCGGTTGCAAAAATAATATCTTTCCGGGAAGAGATGGCGTTTGCATAGGAGATCTCCGGATTCGGATTCGCCAGGGCAAATACAATCGGATCCGCATTCATGGATTGTACCATCTTTTTCGTCAGAACATCCGCTACTGAAAGTTCCAGAAATACATCTGCACCCACGACTGCCTCTTCTAACGTTTTAATATCCAATTGGGTTGCAAAACCTTTTTTCTCTTCATTGAGATCCGTACGATGAATGGATATTACTCCTTTGCTATCGCACATGATAATGTTTTCCTTTTTTTGCTCCCAGCATGACATATAATTTGGTACAGGAGATGGAAGCAGCTCCGGCTCCGTTAACCACGATCCTGACCTCATCAATCTTTTTACCGGTCAGTTCCAGCGCGTTGATTAATCCGGCACCGGAAATAATGGCTGTTCCATGCTGGTCATCATGCATAACCGGAATATCCAGCTCTTTTTTCAGGCGTGCTTCTATTTCAAAACATTCGGGAGCTTTAATATCTTCGAGGTTAATACCACCAAAGGTAGGGGCAATTGCTTTTACAGTCTGAATAAATTTTTCAGGATCTTTCTCGTCAACTTCAATATCGAACACGTCAATACCTGCAAAAATTTTGAATAATAAACCTTTTCCTTCCATGACCGGTTTTCCGGCCATCGCTCCTATGTCTCCTAACCCTAATACGGCTGTACCGTTTGAAATAACAGCGACCAGATTCCCTTTTGCTGTATATTTATAAGCGTCCAGCGGATTTTTTTCTATTTCGAGACAGGGCTCAGCCACTCCGGGAGAATAAGCGAGTGAAAGATCTGCCTGAGTACTATATGGTTTGGTTGGATCAACTTCAATTTTTCCCGGTTTTCCTTCCGAGTGATACCGCAAGGCATCTTTTTTAGTAACTTTTGCCATAGACTTTTTATTTACATCTTTTTGTTTGTACCTATAACCGGATGCAAAAGTAACAATTTATTAGTAAAAAACGGATTTTATTTATAAATCCTTTCATAGATAGTATCTATAAGACTATGTGTATGGATTCTCTATGTATAATAAACGGGAGCAAAATCCAATCCTGGATAGGTATATGGTTAAACTTTTGATAATTAAATATTTATTATATACCTTTGCCGCCGATAGAATGTTTACAGTGAAGGAGTGTGAAAAAACATATTTGAAGTGGTTCGTAACGCTGTTATTTATAGCTTATTATAGTAGTGTCCATGTCTTTACCCATGTTCATATTGAAAATGGAATTGCGGTTGTACATACTCACCCTTTTAAAAAGGCAGCCGGTGATACCTCTCATCATCATACTTCTTCCGCAGAGATTTACCTCTTTCAGGATCTATCTACTATTCAGATAGAATCTGCCGGCATCCTACTGGTAAATCTTCATTTTTATGCTCAATCATTAGCAGACCTTACTAAACAGCCGGGTGACCCGGGCCATTCTATTTCTTATCAGGGAGTTTGCTCCCTGCGTGCGCCTCCTGTCGCATGATCTAAGGTGGTCTATATTCTCTATATTTTATTTACCCCTTTCAGATTTGTATATGCTACATGTGGAATGAAGCATAGAAGATCTGATATGCTATATATAACTTTAACAAATAAAACGATTAATGAAATCCATATTAAATAAGATTATTTTGTCTCTTTTTTTGGTGTGTTCCGCTTTTTGCTTTGTTCAGGCGGATGATCTACCTCTGAATCCTTCCGATGGTAATATTGTAGGACATATTTTAGATAAAAAAACGGGAGAACATTTATCCTATATGAATGTATATGTGAAAGGAACTACTATCGGAACGATGACCGATGCTACCGGACACTACTATCTGAAAAATCTTCCGGAAGGCAAATTCACTCTGGTTATGAAGTCTATCGGGTATAAAACAATAGAAAAAATGTATCGATCAGAAAAGGAAAGACGGTAGAAATTAATTTTGACGCGGAAGAAGATGCCGTTTCCTTAGATGGAGTAGTGGTTTCTGCCAACCGGAATGAAACGACCCGCCGCCTGGCTCCTTCGCTGGTAAATGTGTTGGATGGTAAGACTTTTGAAGCGACTCATGCTACCTCTCTGGCAGACGGGTTGAACTTTCAGCCGGGAGTCCGGGTAGAAAATAATTGCCAGAACTGTGGATTCCAGCAGGTTCGTATTAATGGACTCGAAGGGCCCTATACTCAAATCCTGGTGGACAGCCGTCCTATCTTCAGCGCCTTAACCGGAGTGTATGGGCTGGAACAGATCCCGGCTAATATGATCGAAAGAGTAGAGATCATGAGGGGGGGAGGTTCTGCTTTATTTGGCTCTTCTGCTATTGCCGGTACAATCAATATCATAACGAAAGAACCCATGCGGAATTCGGCCCAGTTTGCTCACTCATTAACCATGGTAGGAGGTAGCCGGCCGGATAACAATACCACTGTAAATGCTTCGCTGGTTACAGATGACCACAAAGCGGGCGTTTATATTTTTTGGTCAGAACCGTCAACGGGCTTCCTATGATCATGATGGAGATGGTTTTTCAGAGTTAGGTAAATTAAATGCTAAAACAATTGGATTACGTTCTTACCTGAAAACCAGTACCTATTCGAAGCTGACATTTGAGTATCACAATATTACAGAGTTCCGCCGGGGGGTAACCTGTTGGATCTGCCTCCTCATGAAACAGATATTACAGAACAGACAGATCATAATATTAATGGGGGAGGATTGAAATTTGATGTTTTCTCTAAAGACTATAAACATCGTGTGAATCTTTATACTTCCGCGCAGCATACCAAACGTGAGAGTTATTATGGAGCCGGGCAGGATCCGAATGCTTATGGGCATACCACTGATATGACCTTTGTCGGAGGTGGGCAGTATTCCTACGAATGGGACCAATGTCTGTTTATGCCGGCCGAATTTACCGGGGGATTAGAATATAATTATGATGATTTGCAGGATGAAATGCTGGGATATAACCGGACCATTGAGCAGACTGTTCATATAGGAAGTGCCTTTTTTCAGAATGAGTGGAAAAATGCGCGCTGGAGTTTCCTGTTGGGAGCCCGGTTGGATAAACATAATCTGATCGATCATGTGATCTTTAGCCCTCGTGCCAATGTCCGCTACAATCCGACTGCGGATATTAATCTGCGTTTCTCTTATTCCAGTGGGTTCCGTGCTCCCCAGGCTTTTGATGAAGATCTGCATATTACAGCCGTAGGAGGGGATGTGGCTATTATCCAGCTTTCGCCGGATCTGAAGGAGGAGAATTCTCAGAGTTTGAGTACTTCAGTCGATTTTTATCGCCGTTTCGGTGCGGTACAGACTAATTTCTTAGTAGAAGGTTTTTATACGGATCTGCGGAATGTCTTTATTCTGGAAGAGAAAGAACGGGATAAACAGAATAATCTGATCCTGGAGCGCCGGAATGGGAAGGGTGCCCGTGTAATGGGTGTGAATCTGGAAGCCAAGGCAGTCTATTCCTGGACGCAGTTCCAGGCCGGTGCGACTATTCAACGAAGCAGATACAAGGAGGCTGAACAGTGGAGTGAGAATGAGGAGATCGAACCACAAAAAAAGATGTTCCGGGCTCCGGATGTGTATGGGTATTTTACCTCTACTTTCACTCCGGTGAAACAACTGACCGTTTCCCTGACCGGAACTTATACGGGCAGTATGTTGGTACAGCACTTTGAAGGATACATTCCGGAAGACCGGGAAGAGAAAACTCCCTCTTTTTTTGATATGAATATGAAGCTGGCGTATGATATTCCCGTCACTAAAACAGTTACTTTACAGTTAAATGGAGGTGTTCAGAACATATTTAATGCCTATCAATCTGATTTTGATCAGGGACCGGACCGTGATTCCGGATATATTTATGGGCCGGGTATTCCCCGAAGTTATTTTATGGGTCTGAAAGTGACTTATTGAGGTATAATTCACTCATAAAAACAAAGGAGTCCAATTTTTTGGACTCCTTTGTTTTATAAACTTTTATTGATCTCTGCGATATAGTTCAGAATCTCCTCCCGTCCTTCTCTCTTTTCAGAGGAAGAATAAAAGAAGGGGGGAAGTTCTTCCCAGCTTTCCAGTAATTTTTCCTGATAGATTCTCATATTCTCTTTCAGGCGTCCTTTACTGATTTTATCTGTTTTAGTAATGATAATAGAGAAAGGGATCCCATTCTCTCCTAACCATTCCATAAACTCCAGGTCTATTTTCTGAGGTTCATGCCGGCAATCCAGCAAGAGGAACAGGCAGGTCAGTTGTTCCCGTTCCAGAATGTAATTTTCTATGATGCGACGGATATTTTCCCGTCCCTCTTTTCCACGCTGAGCATATCCGTAACCGGGAAGATCGACCAGATACCATTCATTGTTAATAAGGAAGTGGTTGATCAACTGGGTTTTTCCGGGTTTCTGGGAGGTCATGGCTAACCCCTTCCGGTTAGTCAGCATATTGATAAGGGAAGATTTTCCCACATTACTTCGTCCGATAAATGCATATTCCGGTTTGGTTCCTTCCGGACATTTTTCTACCGCTGTGTTACTGATAACGAACTCTGCACTTTTAATTTCCATCTATTTTTATTTTGGTAGTTTTGTGTATATTTGTTTGCCTATGGAGGTGATCCATAATCCTGCAAACGTTAATCCCCCATTTATCATCAACATTTCATAACTGAAGACATATCCCGTATGCTGTTTGATCAGATAATCCAGTGCAAAACAGAGAATGGGTGAGAGGATACAAATATAAGGAACATATTTATCACGGGCCTGCTTTTTAGTAAAAAGTCCAAAAAGGAATAAGCCTAATAAAGGTCCATATGTATAAGAAGCAATCATGTAGATGGCGTCGATTACACTACGGCTGTTCACTGCTTTAAATATCAAAATGATAATGGCAAAAAGTACGGAGATCAGCAGATGCACTTTTAACCGGGTTTTTTTAGCCTGTGCAGCTTCTTCTTTTTCCACTCCTAACATGTCCACACAGAAAGAAGTTGTTAAAGCTGTTAACGCAGAGTCCGCACTACTGAAAGCAGCCGCGATAATACCGATCGTAAAAAGATCAGAATAGATTCTCCTAAGATGCCGGAAGTGCAGAACATGGGTAAAATATCATCATTTAAAGCCGGAAGAGGAATATTTTGCTGAGAAGCTAATGTCAGTAGTAAAACTCCTAAAGAAAGGAATAGAAAATTAACCGGAGTGAACGCAAACCCATAAGTATACATATTTTTTTTGGCTTCCTTCAGGTTTTTGCAGGATAGGTTTTTTTGCATCATATCCTGATCCAGTCCGGTCATAACGATGGTAATGAAAATTCCGCTGAAGAATTGCTTGGCAAAATGTTGGGTACTATGCCAGTCCTTGAATTCAAAGATCCGGAAATGAGGACTTTCTGTTAATGTTTGTATCATTCCCGGCATATCTAAGGACATACTCTCTTTTACTTTCCAGATAATAATGATCAGCATTGCAACAAGGCAAAACGCCTGAAGCGTATCAGTCCAGATAATAGTTTTGATACCGCTTCTATAAGTATATAACCAAACCAGAAAAATACTTAGTATGACGGTTGCAGCAAAAGGAACCTTCCAGGTATCAAATACATAATTCTGCAAAATCAGTACTACGAGATAGAGGCGGGCCGCGGCTCCAACGATCTTGGATAAAAGGAAAAAAGAGGCTCCGGTCTTGTAGCTGTGCTTTCCGATCCGTTTATCCAGATAGGAATAGATAGAAGTCAGTTGTAAACGGTAATAGAGAGGTAATAATATCTGTGCGATCAGCACATAACCAACGAAGAATCCCAGAACGGTTTGCATATAGGTCATATCAATGCTACGAACCATACCCGGAACCGAAACAAACGTAACACCGGACAGGGAAGTCCCGATCATTCCGATAGAAACAATATACCAGGGAGATTTCCTGTTCCCTAAAAAAAGGCGTCATTACCCGTATTTTTTCTGCCGGTGATATAAGATATTAATAGTAATACTCCAAAATAGATACCTATAATCAGGAGAATCGTGTAACTGTTCATAAGGGGTATTTTTTATTCCCGGACAAAGATAATAAAATAGTTACACTAATCTTTTAGCAAGGGGTTTTGAGGGATACTTACAGAAAAAGGAAATTTTTTTATTAATTTTTTTGTATTCTCATTAAACCTTTTTATTCTTTCTTAGTCAAAACTCCAGCTCGTGAGAGTTGTTATCCGGTTTAGACGTAAACCGGTATTAGGTAAACATTTATTACCCAGGCTATCCATCCGGATAGTCTGGGTATTTTTTAGTACCTTTTCTCTATGTCTGCGTTTTTGAAGTAGTGGGTCAGGATTTGCTGATAAGTATATCCACTATTTCCCATCACTGCTGCTCCGATCTGGCATAAACCAACTCCATGGCCCCATCCGGCTCCTTTCAGGATAAACTGTCCGGGGACCCGGTCTGTCACTGATTGCTTTTCTACAATAAAAGCAGAGCTGTATAAATGACTTTCTGATAAAGTTCTTCTGATTTCTAATTCTTTGCCGATCGTAAAGGTCTGTTTACTTCCCACAATCCTGAGCTTTTGAATGCGTCCGGAGGTACCTCTTTCCAAAGGGCTGAGATCAAGAATATCTCCAAAATCCCTGCCGCTTTTCCGGCAGATCAGTTCTGATAGTTGTTCCTGTGAATAGGTCACCTCCCACCTGTAGAAATCCGTTGTCTCCTGATCATAGTTATTCAAAACCTGGCTGAGGATTGCTTTGTCTTTGGTATGGCAGAATGCTTCCGGAGCAGTCCGGATCCAGTGGATCGCTTCTGTTTCTAAGGTTAGATCCGGATAGGTACTCTGTTTACTATCCCGGAGTGTGGTCAGATAGGAGTGTGGGACAGGCTCCCAACAGGATTCAAACTTCTCCGTTACTCCCCCGCAGCATTTGGAGAAACGGGCATCGCATATGTTCCCGTCACTGGTAAGGATCTCTCCGCTTGTTTCAGAGATCACTTCTCTGACGATCTCTGTAGAAGCTTTGGTGATTCCCTGATAACGCTGGCAATGGTCGTCTGCACATACATCGAAAAGGGTATGATCTTCCCGGTCATACCAACGGATCAGTTCATCCTTATTTTCGTAGCAACTTTGATATGATTCTTCCGTCCGGGTTAACCGGGTGTTTTTTTCAATTTGGGCCAGTAGCCAGCTCCGGGAGATCACTGCATGGGCTTTCAGGAATTCTTTGGTAGCGGTAGCACTCATTTCGGAGGAGATCACACTGATCAGATAGTTTTCAATATTTATCTGATTGATTACCACAATACCCTCTTGATCAGCAAGTAATTTCAGAGCGCCCTGGAACTCCTGGTCTTCTTTCCGTTCCCAGTGGAAATCCACTCCGATGGTCACATCCCGGATCACAAAGGAGGCTTCCTCTGAACCGGGTATAAACAGAAGGCTTTCATAGAGCTGGTCATGGAAGCATATTTTCCCTTCCCGGAAGGACACGTGTTGTTCACCGGAAAAAGATTTTTCGTTTTCCGTATAGGCTCCTTTTAAAACGAAGTAAATAGTTTGTTCAGTCAATATACCAACATTGACAATGGGTGTTTTCATGATACATCTATTTAGTTTGTACGTAGAGATATAAGGTGTATATAATAAAATCTGATTAGGCTTCTTTGGAGGATAATTTGTCCAGGAAATAAACTAAGCAGAAGCCGATTATCATTAATCCGAATCCTTGCCAGACAAAATGATCCGGTAAAATATTGACTTCTGTTACCGGGTTTTTCCAGGGCCATACTTTATTCAGAGACCCCAGCATAAAACCAGCAAGAATCGATAATGTCGTATTATGGTAGTGTTTCAAAGCAAAAGAAAGTAACCGGGCAAAGGAGGTGATCCCGAGGAAAGCACCGCAAACAAACACCAGAATGACTAATATATCCAGATTCTTAACGGCTTCCATCACATATTTGTAGGCTCCTAACAAAACTAAGATAAAACTGCCTGAGATACCCGGTAGAATCATGGCACAAATAGCGATCATCGCAGAAATAAAAACAAATAAAAGGGATAAATTTTCTGCTTGTTCCTTGGGAGTCGCTGCCGTGATATAATAAGCGATAATGGCTCCTGCAAGGAAGTAAAGAATCGTTTTCCAGTTCCATTGAGTCACCTCTTTGGCAACGACCCAGGTAGAAGCAAGCACCAGGCCAAAGAAAAAAGGCCATACCACCATCGGATGAAACTCTAACAGCCAGGTGATTATTTTAGCCAGTGAGAAAATACTGATCCCAATACCGGAAACTAAGGCAACCAGAAAGTTCGCATTTATATTTTTCCAGAAGGTTCTGATCTTACCTGTAAAAAGCAATTTGAGGTTAGAAGTATTGATACTTTTAATGGAGTCAAGCAACTCTTCATAAATACCGGTGATAAATGCGATCGTTCCTCCGGAAACGCCAGACACTACATCCGAGGCACCCATTGCCATTCCTTTAGCCACTAACATTCCGTACTCTTTAGGATTTCTCTTTTTCTCCATTTGTATAGATCAGTTATTATTATCTTTATTATTCAGGAATTCTTTCACTAAATCTTCGGGTGGAATATGCTTAGGGATCGCATTGCTTTTTATATCTTCCGGGTCCAGATTGGTGAATTTCAGGTAAGCCATCATATCTTCATGGGTTGTTTTACGAAAGTGCTTACCGAACAGTTCCATATCCCCTAAAGAGAAATAAGCAATAGCCATTTGAAGATGCATATAAGGAGTATCTTCTTTGATCTGTATGACTTTTTTATAATACTGTAAAGCTTTTTTCAGATTGCCTTCAAAGTGAAAATACTGTCCTTTCTGAAACAGTGTTTTCAGGTCACCATCCATCTCTTCATTCTCCTTTTCTAACTGGCTGAATATTTTGTCGGTGACAGACATAGCCATCTCCTCTTTCCCATTTTCCAGGTAGGTGAGTGCGAGTAAAGATAGAATACGGATATTTTCCGGAAAGACCTCTGCTGCTTTTAACAATGCATCTCCGGCTTCCTGTTCACGGTCTGTTTCTACGCAACAGCGAATGAAATTGATGTAAGTGGAAGGGTCGATCATTTGCTTTTCCTGCCGGATCACCTCTTTAATAATCTCATAACCCTTTTCATATTGTTCCAGTTTGATGTAGCATTCCGCCATTAAAGGCTTGATCCGTTCCCGTGATTCATCGTCCTGGGCGATCTCCATATAGGTGTCAATCGCTTTCTGATAGTTTTCATTCATGAAAAGACAATAGGCTTTCAGGATATTTAATTCAATGTCCGAATCATCGCAGGCCAATGCGAAATCAAAAGCTTCTATCGCTTTATCAAAATCCCCTACCATCGAGTGTAATCGACCTAAAGTGAACCAATAGTCGTTTGAATAGGGATTTTTATCGATCAGGTGATTACATAGTCTGATTGCCTCCGGAAAATCTCCTTCCAATTCCAATAAATAACATAATTCATCCTGAAGGATCAGATTGTCAGGATAGAGTATCAATCCCCGGTTGATGAGGTCCCGTGCTTCCGTATTCATCTCCAGGTCACTCAGGACCGGAACAATAAATTCAAAAATAGCTTCTGTATAGTCACAGTTTCCCCGGATCAGCTCTTCGATATATTCGAGTGCCTGGGTATACTGATCTAATGCACAGTAACATTCCAGCCGTACCATATCCAGGTCCTGGTTGTGAGTATCGGTAATGGTATGGGCGAGTTTTAAAGCTTTATCGTAATTTTCTTTATACATATAAAGCTTGCATTCTCTGATCTTCAGCTCTATACTTCCCGGGTGGAGCTTTAGTCCTAAAAATAAAACTCCTTCGTAATGAGTATATTCTTCAGATTCTTCAAAACTATCTAACAGAAAATCTATTTCATCTGCATCAAAGTAAGGTTCTTTTCCCTCATCCAGTGCAGACAAATAGCGGTTAAGTAGTTTGGAGACATCATTTTTTCTCATATAAATTTTTTCCTCTAACTTCTTGTCTTTATGCTTTCTCCTTAACCTTGCTCCAGTTATCTTTTAAAGATACGGTTCGGTTAAAGATCAATTTACCCTCCTGGCTGTCAGGGTCCAGGTTAAAATAACCCAGACGCTGGAACTGGAAGTGATCGTATGGTTTGGCATTTGCCAGTTCCATCTCTATTCTACAGTTTGTCAGCACAGTAAGAGATTCCGGGTTTAACAGTTCCTGTAACTCTTTCTCTTTTTCTTCCGCAGGATTTTCTGCAAGGAACAGACGGTCGTACAAACGAACTTCTGCCGGAAGACTATGTTCCACTGATACCCAGTGTAAGGTCCCTTTTACCTTCCGGTTACTTTCCGGCATACCGGTTTTGGTCATCGGATCATATTCGGCATAGATCTCTATAATTTCTCCGGCCTCATTCTTCCTGCATCCGGTGCAATTGACGATATAAGCATTTTTTAATCTTACCTCACGTCCCGGGGTCATGCGGAAGAATTTCTTGGGAGCTTCTTCCATAAAATCTTCCCGCTCAATAAAAAGTTCACGGGTGAATGCTATTTTATGAGAACCGGCTTCCGGATTTTCCGGATTATTGATCGCCTCCATCATTTCAACGGTTCCTTCCGGATAGTTGGTAATAATGAGTTTTACCGGGTCTAACACAGCAGAAACACGTGGAGCTGTCAGGTTCAGATCTTCCCGTACGGAGTGTTCCAATAAAGCCATGTCGATAATACCATCATATTTTGTATAGCCGATTTTCTTAATAAAATTACGGATTGCCTGAGGGGTAAATCCACGACGCCGGTATCCGCAAATCGTTGGCATACGGGGATCATCCCAACCGTTGACTAAGCCCTCTTTAACTAATTGCAGCAACTTACGTTTACTCATGACCGTATAGGTCAGGTTCAGACGGTTAAATTCAATCTGACGCGGACGGTAGTTGTCGTTATCATTTAACAGATCAATGTAGTAGTCATATAAAGGGCGATGAACTTCAAACTCTAACGTACATAAAGAATGAGTAACACCTTCAAAATAATCACTCTGGCCGTGGGCGAAGTCATACATCGGATACACTCGCCAGGTAGATCCCGTGCGATGGTGAGGATGATGAATGATCCGGTACATGATCGGGTCGCGGAAATGCATATTCGGAGACGCCATATCAATTTTCGCACGAAGGATCATACTGCCTTCTTCGAATTCCCCCTGGTTCATCCGGGCAAACAGATCCAGGCTCTCTTCCACAGGACGGTTGCGGTAAGGGCTTTCAACGCCAGGCTGTGTCGGAGTTCCTTTTTGTTGTGCAATCACTTCTGAACTCTGCTCATCCACATACGCTTTACCCTCCCGAATCAGTTGAACGGCAAAATCATATAATTGTTGAAAATAGTCGGAAGCATAAAAGATCTCATTCCATTTAAATCCTAACCATTCAATATCTTCTTTGATAGAATCCACATATTCCACATCCTCTTTTACCGGATTTGTATCATCAAAACGAAGGTTACAAATCCCGTTGTAACGTTCAGCGATACCAAAGTCAAGACAAATGGCTTTTGCATGCCCGATATGAAGGTAACCATTTGGTTCCGGTGGAAAACGGGTCTGCACTCTACCGTCATTTTTACCTTCTGCCAGATCTTTCTCTACCATCGCTTCAATGAAGTTCAGACTCTTTTTACCTTCCTCTTCGTTTGTTTTGATATCGCTCATGTGTTCAGTTCTATTATTTCTTATTACAAATGGCTACAAAGGTAGCGAATTCTTTATTCCTTACATAATAATGCGGTTTTTTTCCTATGTTTACAGTCACAAAACAAAAAGATCATAAATCAATCATCTAAATGGAATACGCGGATTCATTTCTGGATTTTATTTTCCGGATCGATATTTATCTGGAACATATGATCTTAGTATATGAGAACTGGATATATGCTATCCTATTTCTGATCGTTTTTTGTGAAACAGGGCTGGTTGTCGCAGCTTTTTTACCCGGAGATGCACTGCTTTTTGTTACCGGAACACTGGCTGCGATGCCGACAAATACGATGAATGTGCATATAGTGGCTTTTTTATTAATCCTTGCCGCTATTTTAGGAGATACCTGTAATTATTGGATTGGAAAACGATTCGGAGAGCGGCTTTTACAGGATCCGAATTCCAGGATCTTTAAAAAGAAGCATCTGGACAGAACACATCGTTTTTATGAGAAATACGGTGGAAAAACGATCATACTGGCCCGGTTCATTCCGTTCGTACGCACATTTGCCCCCTTTGTGGCAGGTATGGGACGGATGAACTACAGCTATTTTGTGAATTATAATGTTTCCGGTGCGCTTATCTGGGTGATCTCCCTGACTTATGCCGGATTCTATCTGGGAGGCTTTTCAATCGTACAAAACAATCTGAAATGGGTGATCATTCTGATTATCATACTATCCAATATACCAGCCTTGATCCAGGTAATCAAAAAACGGGGAAAATGGCTGGATTAAAGGGTTAGTCCATAAATTCCTGCCAGAAAAGATTGACCCATACATGTAGCTCTGTGATCTTTCCTTCATTTTTGGAGATCCAGTTGGCAGAAGATCCGTCCATGATCGCAGTCGCTTTTCTACAGAATGCTTCCAAATGTCCGGATGTAATCAGGTGGTGAAAAAAAGGAGGTAAAAAGATTGGTAGATTTTGGGAAAGTCTTTGTTATTCCATTCTTTCATATGTTCCTCTAATCCTCTTAACGTATGATATAACCGGGCATATGGAGAAGATGATTCCTGGTTGATAACCAGACGGTTCATCGGTTCATTGCCACTCAGCCGGAAGTTGGAGTCGGTAATGGTGAAGAGAGGAGCCGGGCTTTTCTCTTTATTTAAATTCAGTAGGTTTTCCAGAGCGGAACGGCTTCTCTCCGTATCCGGTTCAAATAATAAAAAAAGCAGTAATTATAGAAAGCCATTCCCGGATATCCGTTCTCTGCTAATAAGCCGGCTGAATGGTAAAGTGTGGAAAGATGAAGTGGAAATAGGGTCAGCGCCTGAAAGAAAGAGATCATCGCCTCTTTTTCTTCGCCCATTTTCCGATAGGTAATGCCTTGGTTAAAATAGAGTAGGTAATTATCCGGATCTTCCTGAATCCCCCGGTCAAAGATCCGGATGGCCTCTTCGTATTTTCCCCAATTATCATAGGCGGATGCCATCACCGAATAGACAAGGGAAGTATTATCTACTTTGTCTTTAGCCTCGAGCGCTCTTTCACTCCACCGGATAGCCTCTTCATAATTGGTTAAGGAAAGATAGCTCAGGGCAACCTCATAATAGAGGAGCATGGATTCCGGATATTCTTCCAAAGCCTTTTTATAAATGTCTATCGCCTCTTTATAATTACCCTGGTCATGTAACTCAATCCCTTGTTCAATATAAGTTTCTATACTATTCTGGGCTTCAGAAAAGAAAAAAGGGATAATTAAAAAGGAGAGAAGAATAAGATATGTTCTCATATGTACTTACTGTATGTTAGATTCCCTATATATGCACAGGAAAAACATAACAAAAGTAATACATTTATTTTTTCCGGATGTGAGGTTGCAAAGATCTTACATCCGGAAAAATAGAATGAGTGGTTAAACCCTTCTGTTAAACAGAGAGACAATCCATAAAAGAACGACCGCACCGATAGTGGCGCTGATCAGGGAACCGATTACGCTATTAATTGCTAACCCTAATAATCCAAAGATCCATCCTCCCAATAAGGCTCCGATCAATCCCACGATCAGATTAACCACTAATCCGAAACCTCTTCCTTTATAAATTTTGCCGGCTAAAAAACCTGCCAGTATTCCTATAATAATTGATCCTAATATCCCCATGATCTTAATTTATTTAATGTTATTACTGATGTTAACCTATAAATGGCTACCCATAAAAACATATGAAAGGGCAATTTGTTTATTATTGATTTAAAATCATATTTTATTGAATCCTTTTAGATTATTATACATTTAAACTTTGAACAAAAAGCAGGTTACAACCGTTATAGCAGCAATATTAAGTTCGTAATTGTCAAATCATAAATGAAAAAATTATGGGTAGATTTATTTTAGGCATCGCCACAGGTGTAGCACTTGCTTATATGTGCAACAAGAAAATGGATCGTGAATCAATTTCACATATGTGTGAATCCACAAGTAAATTTTTGGATAAAGCAAAACAAAAAATTGTGGATGGCATAGATGCAGGAAAAGAAAAAGTAGATAACCTGGCGGATCGTGCTGAAGATAAGGCAAATGGCTAACTAAAAAGCCTCTTTCGGGAGGCTTTTTTGTACAGATAAATTTAATTAACTTAAATTCCCAAAATGTATGTTTTATCATTCAAAAGAGTTACAGTATAATGCAAGGGTTACCAAACCCGATCCACGTTTTGCCCGTTTATTGTTGGAGCAATTTGGTGGAGGAAATGGAGAATTAAAAGCAGCCATGCAATATTTTGTGCAGGCGTTCAGTTGTAGAAATGCGTATCCTGATAAATATGATATGCTGATGGATATTGCAACGGAAGAGTTTAGTCACCTAGAGATCGTTGGAGCAACCATCCAAATGCTTCTGACGGGAATAAACGGTGAATTAAAGAATACGATGGAAGATATGGAAATGATGGATTTTCTGGATGGCAAAGCTTCAAAAGAAAATTACATTCATCAGGCTTTATATAATCCTCAGTTTTGTGTATTGACAGGAGGTGGCCCATCTGTTACAGATAGTAACGGAACACCCTGGAGCGGTGCGTATGTAAATGCGAATGGAGATTTGACAGTGGATCTGCGTTCCAATATTGCTGCAGAGTCCCGTGCTAAAATCGTATATGAATATCTGATCAAATTTACCGATGATGAATATGTAAAAGATACGTTACGTTTTCTGATGACACGGGAGATCACCCACTTCCAGCAATTTGAAGCAGCACTGGAAACCATTCAGCCAAATTTCCCTCCGGGAATTATGCAGGGGGATCCTAAATATAGTAATCTGTATTTTAATATGTCTCCGGAAGAAGATGCAACCGGACCCTGGAATCAGGGACCCAGTAGCCGCTTAGGAGAAGAATGGCAAAAAATTGATCAGCTTCAAACGTTTGTAGAAGAAACAAACGGTCTGATCGATCTACAGCCTACCGGCACAGAGCGTACGGAAGATGCTGTAAGAAATCTGGAAAGAGAGTTGGGAAGAGCCCGTAGTAAAGAAGTAAAGGGAGCCAATCCAACGGAAAATATGCAATGGTCCAAAAAGTTCGGACGTGATAATACGGACTGTGATGTGATAGAATAAGAAAGGCAGAAAAATGAAATGTCTGTATTCTATTATAATATAGATCATAAAGAAAGCCCGGTTCTATACTCCGGGCTTTCTTTATGATAAGTGTTTAGTAAAAGGTTAGGGCTGCTCTTTACTTTCAACAGGCTTTTTTACCCATACGGCTAACTTCCCTCCATGCACAGTAAATTTCCCTTTTCCCGAATCATCAATGGTTACCTCTTCCTGTATATTTCCGGTAACTTCATGCCAGACCTCACCTTTCCGGTTTTCACCGACAAACATGGTTTTGTCACCATCCTCACCATTCGAAAGTAGGACAGCAACACCGGAATCCGGATGAAATTCGTCCCCTAATCGTATAAAACCGGCCGTGTTGGGATGGTCAAAATAATTTTGTTGTTCCCCGAAAGCATATGTTCGTCTCACATCCAGTAGGATCTCCAGCGTTTTCCGGTGGGGAGATTTTTTACCTCCGATCCCATAATAGTCTTCATAAAAAATGCAGGGATACCCTTTTTGCATCAGTAAAATAATACCATAGGCAATGGGTTTGAACCAATCCTGTACCTGTGATTCTAAGGAGCTACCCCATTGAGAATCATGGTTATCAACAAATGTTACTGTTTGCTCCGGATGTTGAAGCATCAGTGAATCGGAAAACAGATTTTTCATATCGTAGTCCCTTCCTTTCAGGGAAGCCTGATACATATTATAATGAAGGGGAACATCAAATAAATCTATCTGGTAGTCAATGCCTTCTAAGTAACTCTTCAGAGCATTGATATCCTTTTCCCAATATTCTCCTACCGCATAAAATTCTTCTCCCATTACCTGCCGGATTGCATGTAAAAATTGGGAAATAAAACCTTCGTTGATGTGTTTGATGGCATCCAGTCGCATGCCATTAAGGTTCAGTTCCTTAGCGACCCAAACTCCCCATTTGATCATTTCATCCACCACTTCCGGATGATCAAAGTCAATATCGGCAAACATAAGGTAATCATAATTCCCGTTTTCTCCATCTACTCCGTCACTCCAGGACTTACCCTCTCCCATAATCTGATAGATCGCTTTTTTCCCATTTGCCTGATTAAAGTCCGTTCCGGAAAAATGATACCAATGCCATTTGAAATCCGAATAGGTTTCTCCTCTGCCTGGAAAATCAAATCCGGTCCATCCTTCGATCTCATATACATCGCTGATGTATTTACCGCGGTCATTCGGATCTACCTCGCGAACCTGGAACTTTTCTGTGTAGTCAGCACCGGCTTTATGGTTCATCACTACATCCAGATAGACAGAGATCTGATATTTATGGAGCTCCTGAATTGTCTCAATTAACTCCTCTTTGGTCCCGTATTTAGTCCGGACCGTTTCTTTCTGATTGAATTCCCCTAAATCATATAAGTCATATATTCCATATCCGACATCCTTGTCGGATGTTCCTTTACAGGCTGGAGGAAGCCATACGGAGGTGACGCCTATTTCCTGTAGATGAGCGGCATCATCTTTTAATTTTTTCCAGAATTTTCCATCAGCGGGTATATTCCATTCGAAATACTGCATCATTATGCCATTCTTCATATCTGCTTGATTTTAAATGATTATAAAAAACAGGATTGCTTTTTGATAAAAACAAATTTTAAGGACCTACTGTTACTATTACATCGTTAAATAATCTAATAGACTAAAATCATATGGATCTTTATTCGGGTTTACCTTATTGGATCGCTAAGAATCCGTTGTATAATTATTATAATCCCTTGCAATCCGATCAGGAAACAGAGGTGTTGATTATCGGATCCGGGATCACCGGGGCTTTGGTAGCACATGAATTATGTATGGCAGGTATACGGTGCGCAATGATTGATAAACGGGATATCTCTTCCGGAAGTTCGGTGGCCAGTACCGCATTGTTGCAATATGAGATTGATACTCCTTTAGTGAAATTAAAAGAAATGATTGGAGAGGAAAATGCGGTGGAAGCCTTTCGTGCCTGTCTGAGATCAATCACAGATGTGGAAACAGTCTTTAAGATTATTGGATATGATCCTGATTTTGAAAGAGTACCCAGTTTGTATTATGCCAGTAATAGGAGAGGGGAGAAACTGATCCGGGAAGAATATAAGCTTCGAAAAAAAATATGACCTGCCATCCCGGCTACTGACAAAAAAGAGATAAAAGAGACATTCAGTTTTCGATCTTCCTGTGCGCTCTATAATGAAGTGTCTGCTCAGATGGATGCCTATGCGGCAGCCAGCCATCTGATCGATTATCACCGGCGAAGAAGTGGATTAGCAGTCTGGTCTCATACGGAGGTCAAAGAATGTGTTAAACAGGAGGAGCAATATAAAGTAGTGGCGGTCAATGGATGCCGGATCCAGTGTAAATATGTAGTCATAGCTGCTGGTTTTGAAGCCGGAGCCTTTTTACCGGAAAAAGTAATGGACCTGACCTCTACCTATGCAATTATTTCACAACCGGTAGATGAACAATTCCTGTGGCATAAACATAGCCTGATCTGGGAGACAAAAGAACCTTATTTATATATACGTACCCATGGGAACCGGATCATAGTTGGCGGAGAGGATGAGAATTTTAAAAATCCGGTATTGCGGGATAAATTATTAAGAAAAAAAGTGGCTATTCTGGAAAAAAAGATACATAAATTATTCCCGGAGATCCCTTTCGTGACAGACTTTGCCTGGTGTGGTACCTTCAGTACCACAAAAGATGGATTACCCTATATCGGGAACTGGCCGGGAGATAAAAATATGCTATATGCCTTAGGATATGGAGGAAATGGGATCACTTTCAGTATGATAGCTGCCCAGATCATCCGGAATAAAATAAAAGGTATTTCCGATAACCGGGAAAAGATTTTTGGATTTGAAAGACGTTAACTCCCCTCCGTTTTTATTACCTGTTGTTCTATTTAAATAAACTAATCAGCAGAGCGATATTTAAAACGGTAACAATCCCTCCTAAAACAGATAGAAGGACAACCGTTCTACGTTTATTGGCAAATTTTCCCATGACCTTTTTACTGGAAGTCAGATAAACCTGGGTAAAGACAGTGATAGGGAGTTGTATGCTCAGGAACATCTGAGATAGGATCAACCCTTTAAAAGGGTCACCGATCAGGAAAATGATTCCTAATGCCGGTATAAAAGAAAGTAATATCCCGGATTTCGAATGATAGTCTTTATAATGATAAGGCTCGTTAAAGAACCCGGCAAAAATGCATCCTCCTGCTATGCCTGATGTAATGGTAGAAGATACCCCGGCCAGGAGTAATGCTGCGGCGAAAATAGTCCCTGCATTATTCCCCACTAACGGGGTGAGAAGCTGTTGAGCCTGTTCTAATTCATCAACGACCATATTCCTCTGAAAAAAAGGTAGAAGCTGCCAGTATGATCATCGCGGAATTGATTGCCCAGCCAATGGTCATAGAAAAAAGTGTATCCGCAAATTCATATTTTAATTGTTTACGGATCACCTCGTCATCTTTTAGATTCCATTTCCGGCTTTGGATTACCTCTGAATGCAAAAAACAGATTATGAGGCATTACTACGGCGCCCAATACACTCATAATGATCAGGAGGGAATTATCCGGGAAACTGGGTTTAATCCATCCTTTGGTTGCTTCTGTCCAATTTACATCTACAAGGATTAGTTCGTATAAAAAAGAAAGTCCGATAATAGAAACAAAGGTAATGATCCACTTTTCAATTTTGCTGTATGTGTTACTGGCCAACATAGCAATACATACGATCGTAACGATGGTTGCTCCTGCCTGGATTGGTATCCCAAACAGCATCCGGAGAGCGATCGCTCCTCCCAGTATTTCCGCTAAGGAAGTAGAAATACTGGCCAGCATGGCTGTTCCGAGAATGGGTTTACTTAAATAACCGGGAATATATTTATGTGCTGCTTCTGAAAGGCAAAGTCCGGTGACAATACCCAGATGAGCAACATTATGCTGAATAATGATTAGCATCAAAGAAGAAAAAGTCACTACCCAGAGTAGCGCGTATCCAAAAGAAGAACCGGCAGCTAAATTGGTTGCCCAGTTTCCCGGATCGATAAAACCGACAGTTACTAATAAACCGGGACCAATATATTTGAATAATTCAAAATTCCTGTGAGAGACAGGATGCTCCCCTTTGACTTTACCAAATAATTTCATAGATGAATGGATAATTGAAAATTATATATTTCCAATCATGTTTTAGTTATAAATGTTTTCACCACCCCCGTAAAAAAATTCCATTTTCAATTCTCAATTCTTTACGGGAATGTAAGAGTAAACGTCGTCCATTTATTTGAAACGGAACTTTTTAATGTAATACTACCACCAGACAGGCGCATGATCTGACGGGAAATGGAAAGTCCGATACCACTACCGCCTTCTTTAGTCGTAAAGAAAGGAACAAAAATATGATCGGCCTCTTCCGGAGGAATAGGAGGACCATTGTTACTGATCTCAATAATAACAGCTTCGTCTTCGTTTGAATAAGCTTTCACTTCGATCAGGCCGTGCGGCTGATCATGTCCGATCGCCTGCATGGCATTTTTTAATAGATTCAATACGACCTGGCTGATCAGATTTTCATCTGCGTACAGGATCAGGTCTTCTGGTTGTATATCTATGTTAACCGTGATATTGGGAAAATTGTTGTGGTGACGGGTCAGATGGACCAGTCTTTCTATAAATTTTTGAAGATAGAACAGGGAAGGATGTGGGGTGGGGATACGGGTGAATTTACGATAGGACTCCACAAATGAGATCAGGCTTTTCCCGGTTGCACTGATCACTTCCAGTCCATCCCGTATGTCCTTATGGGTTTCGTCTGGTAGAGAAAGTAATAAGGTGTCGCTTAAGGAGGTGATCGGAGTGATGGAATTCATGATTTCGTGGGTCAATACCCGGATTAACCGTATCCAGGAGTCAATTTCCTTGTCATCCAACTCCCGGTTGATATCATTGATCACAATAATTCGGACATGCTTCTGCTGTAGAGTCATTTCAGAGACCCGGATAGACAAATGGACAACACCCCGTTCGGTTGTGAAGTTCGTTTGTTGTTTTTCTCCCGGCTTGATGGTGAAAATCAGTTGTTCCAGATTTTCATCTACTTTGCGTAATTGTTTGGCGTGTGTAAATATGGGGAGTCCTAATAATCGAAGCGCTTCATTATTACTTTGGTAAATATATCCTTTGTCATCAATGACAATAATCCCGGTCGTAATACTATTCATGATCAGCTCATAATATTTCTCTTTCTGAGCCGCTTCTGCTTTTGCCTGGAAAAGGATCTGGGTGATCCGGTTCAGGGAATCATTGACTAACTTGTCCGTCGATAAAAAACCACTGCTGGAGTATTTAAAAGCAAAATCACTGTTGTCGATCGCATCAAACATAAAAGCCACTTTCTGAGCCAGACGTTTATGCGTCTTTTTTACCAATAGAAAGGAGATCAGTAAACCGATGAGGGAGAGCAGAAACCAGATATTGTCCCCTCTAAGCCCTAAGTAGGTGGCCAGAGCGGCAAAGCCTATTACTAATAACAGACGGAAAGAGAGACTATGGAGGATCTGTTTTAGCATGCTCCGTTAGAGTTCGTATCGCTTGATCTTATTATATAATGTCTGTCTGGAAATACCTAACTGGTTGGCTACCAGAGAAAGATTGCCATTGTGCTTATCCATTGCGCTTTTGATCATATTATATTCCATTTCTTCCAGGGTAGTCACCTCTTTTTGCAAAGATCCTTTCTTGCGGGGAAGTACAAAGTCGGTTTCCTCCAAGGTTGAATTATCACAAATAATCACCGCTTTTTCTACCGTATGCTGCAGCTCCCGTATGTTTCCATACCACGATTGAGCCTTGAGCTTTTCTTTTGCCTGTTTACTGAGTTTCAGGGATGGTTTTCCATATAACTTACCATATTTGGATAGGAATATCTCCGTCAGGGGAATAATATCCTCCGGGCGTTCCCGCAAAGGAGGGATCTCTATATGGATCGTATTAATACGGTATAAAAGATCCTCCCGGAACTGCTCTTTGGTGACCATCTCCTGCAAATCCCGGTTTGTCGCGCAAATCAGGCGTATGTTAACCGGAATAGGTGTATTACTACCTACCCGCACAATATTTCTTCTTTGCAAGACTGTTAACAATTTCGCCTGTAAATGGTAGGGAAGATTCCCTATTTCGTCCAGGAAAAGGGTTCCGTTATCTGCTGCTTCAAATTTACCGGGACGGTCTGCCCGGGCATCTGTAAAAGCTCCCTTCACATGTCCGAATAGTTCGCTTTCAAAGAGTGTTTCCGTAATAGCTCCCATATCCACCGTGACCAGATCCTGTTTCTTCCGGTTGGACAGGAAATGGATTTCCCGTGCCAGCATCTCTTTACCGGTTCCATTTTCTCCGGTGATCAGCATATTGGCATCTGTGACCGCTACCTTTTCAATCAGTGACCGGAGTTGTTGCATGGCACGGCTTTCTCCCCAGAACATCCCACTTTCCTGGGAGATTACCTTTTTAGCCTCGCTTCGTGCACCCCCTTTTTGGGAAGCGGTTCTTAGTTGGTAAGCTTTTTCCAGTGTCTCTAATAGTTTGATATTGTCCCAGGGTTTCACAATAAAGTCAGCAGCACCCTCTTTCATCCCTCGTACAGCCAGATTAATATCTGCATATGCAGTAAACAGGATAACCTGAATAGCCGGATCTGTTTTCTTGATTTCCGAAAGCCAGAACAACCCCTCATTGCCGGTATTGATACCTGCGGAAAAGTTCATATCCAGCAGCACCAGGTCAACGGAGTTTTCCCGTAACGTACTGATGATCTGATTCGGGTTAGAAAGTGTGATTACTTTCTCAAAACGGGGTTCTAACAACATGCGTACAGCGGTCAGAATACCTTTATTATCATCAACTACTAAAATAGTTCCTGTTTTAGCCATAGGTTAACTTACTCTATCTTTTCTCTTAATTAGTACACCAAAGATAAACACATTTATCAATTATCGATCGTTACAGGATATTTTTTAATGAATGCCGGACGGTATTTTACATAAAGTTACGATTTATTCATAATTTCCGGACTCTTTGTCAAAAAGGGATTTCAAAAAATGCTTTCAGGCAGAACACTTTTAAAATATGAATAGGGGTGTCTCTTTTTTATAAAAAGAATTGTCTAATTCTTTTACAGCTTTGTCTAATTTCTTTACACATTCAAAGATCTCAATTTAGTATAATTGGTTGATTGTCTGTGTATTACTGGTTTTGGCACACTGTTTGCTTTTCTATAAGTAGAAAAAAATAGTATGATGAAAAAATTAATAATAACCTCCACCCTATTAATCAGTCTGACAACTGCCGGTTTGGCGCAGGAAAAAAGCTGGACCCTAAATGATTGTATGCAGTATGCGGTCGAAAATAGCCCGCTTGTGAAGCAAAAACAATATGAAACAGATTCCTATAAAGCTGATCTGCTGTCCTCTGTAGGGAGTGTATTGCCCAATATTGGTGCTTATTCTTCTGCCCAATATGGTTTCGGCCGGAATATTGGTGATGACAATACCTATGAAAATGAAACAACTTTCCGGAATTATTATGAATTAAACGGAAAAATTCCTCTTTTTAAAGGCGGATATTATATCAATACCTGGCAACAGGCTAAAGTAAATGTTTCGTTAGGAAAGTCATCTGAACAGGTTCAAAAAGATGATCTGGCTGTGAAGGTCATGGAAGCTTTCATGAATGTACTTTATCATAAAGGAACGGTCCATTTTGCGGCGGAAAAATTGCAGGAAAGTAATGCCAATCTCTATAAAAACCGTCGCATGGAGGAATTGGGTATGAAGAGTTATGCGGACGTAGCACAGATTGAAGCACAGGTTGCAGAGGGTGATTATATATTGACCAATCAGGAAAATCTCTATAATACGGCTTTATTACAGTTAAAACAGTATATGAATTTTCCTTATGACGAAGATCTCCAGGTGGATACCTTGATTCTGGCGAATAGTTACATCGCTCCGGCAGAGAATGTGGAATGGATTTATGATTTTGCAAAGGAACATAATCCGACAGCCAGGGAGGTGGCCTATAACCTGAAATCCAAACAATTAGAAGTAAGAAAAATGAAAGGATTTTTGTTTCCGGAAATTGCAATGAATGTAGGGATCAGTACCAATTATTACAGACGGTTAAACTATCAGGCGTTTGACAACGAAGGTATATTGATCCGTCAGGATGGTTTCCATAGACAATTTAAAGATAAAGTGGGAGAATACGTTACATTCAGTATCAGTTTTCCTATCTTTAATGGGTTTACTCATATGACAAACATCAGAAAGGTACGGAACAGTGCCCGGATCTATGCGGAACAACAAACAGAAACACTCCGTAATCTGCAAACCCTAATTGAGCAAAGTGTATTGGACCGGGAAGGATTTGTGAAAGAGATCATTCAGATGGAGCGGAAAGTAAATGCGGATCATGTCGCTTACCAGGTGATGGTTCGGAAATTTGAGGAAGGTCTGGCAAGTTCGTTGGATGTGCAGACAAATGCAAATACGTTGTTGAACTCAAAAGCAACTTTATTACAGAAAAAATTGAACTATATCCAGCGGGATAAGATGGTCAATTATTACAAAGGAATCCCATTAGTAGAAAATAATTAAAAAATATAGCCATGGATATCAAGTTAGAAAAGAAGAAAGGCATTCAGAAAAAGCATATCCCTTATATTGCAGGAGGTACCTTATTTGTAGTGCTGGTAGGATGGATCATCTTTGGGAACCATGCCTCTACACTGAAAGTAGATTCCCGGGGGATTAGTATCGGAAATGTCATCCAATCACAGTTCAATGATTTCATTCGCCAGGACGGCCAGGTGCAGCCTATCACAGTGATCCAGTTAAGCCCCGAAGAAGGAGGGATCGTTCAGGAAAAAGTAGTGGAGGAGGGTGCTCAGGTAAAGAAGGGAGATGTTATTATCCAATTGTCTAACTCCAGTCTCGACCTGCAGATTCTGACTGCTGAAGCTGATATTGCTGAAAAACAGAATCATTTGCGTAACACCCAGGTTACTATGGAGCAGGATCGTTTAAACAATATGAACGAAAAACTAACTTTGAATCATGACATAGCCCGTAAACGCCGAGCGTTTGAGCAAAATGAGAAATTGTATCAGGAAAACCTGATCTCTAAAGAAGAATATCTGGTGGCTAAAGAAGATTTCGAATTAGCTACACAAAAGTATGAACTGATTATTGAAAGGCTTAATCAGGATTCCATTTTCCGCTCCATCCAGATAAACAGTATGCAGGAAAGTTTAGACAATATGTATAGGAATGCGTTATTGGTTCGTCAGCGGAAAGAGAACCTGAATGTACGTTCACAGATTGATGGAGAATTAGGCTTGCTGGATGTAGTTCTGGGGCAGAATGTATCTCCCGGACAAAAGATCGGACAGATCAATGACCTCTCAGACTATAAAGTAGAAGCCTTTATTGATGAACATTATATTGACCGGGTCAGACCCGGTTTGAAAGCCACGTTTGATCGTCAGGGAACCAGTTTTGATCTGGAAGTCCGGAAAGTATTTCCGGAAGTCCGGGAAAGTAAATTCCGTACAGAGTTTGTCTTTACGGGAGAAAGACCGGATAATATTCGTAGCGGACAGACCTACTATATCAATCTTCAGTTAGGGCAACCTACGGAAAGCATTATGATCCCGAAAGGAACATTCTTCCAGAGTACAGGTGGAAGCTGGATTTTCGTACTGGACGCAGATGGTAAAAAAGCCTATAGACGAAAGATCCGTATCGGACGTCAGAATCCCCAGTATTACGAAGTGTTGGAAGGTCTGCAACCCGGAGAAAGAGTAATCGTCTCCAGCTATGAAAGCTACAAGGACAATGAGATTCTGGTGCTTCAGTAATAAAATAATAGTCTGCTTTCTTTTAGCTTCTTAATCTAAAAGTTGTACTTTGATATGAAAAATATAGTAATGGCTTTCCGGTCCCTGTTTAAAAAAGGAAGAAGTAACGGGATTAAAATATTATCTCTTGGTGTGGGACTGGCGATGGGCCTAATTCTGATCTCCAAAGTGATCTTTGAATTTACCTATGATGATTTCTTCCCGGATAAGGAGCGGATCTACCGGGTAATGAGTAACTACACGATGGGAGATGGTAGTGAGGGTGAGTATTGGAATCTGAGTGGTGGTGTCGCTCCGGGAATGAAGCGTGAGATCCCGGAAGTAGAAATTGCGACCCGTTATACAAGTTTTGGAGATATGGTTTTTAAAACTCCGGATAAAAATAAATATAAGGGACGCTTTATATTTGCAGATACCTGTTTTTTTGATGTTTTACCCTTACCTGTTCTGGCAGGTGATGTGAAAGAGGTACTTTCCAGACCGATGTATGCCATGGTATCTGAAAAGATCGCAAAGAATATGGGAGGGATTGAAAACGCTATTGGAAAAGTCTTTGAAATAGATCCAGCTCCCGGGCGACCGATCACTATAGGAGGTGTTTTTAAAGATCTTCCGGAGAATACGCATCTGAATTATGATATCATGGTATCTATGGTCTCCATAGGCCGCTTTTCACATGACGGTACAGAAAACTGGGTAGGGAATGATCGCTATACCGGGTTTGTGAAGCTATATCCGGGAGTTGAACCGGAAAGTTTATATCCTGCTTTCCGGCAGATGCAGGAACGAAACATGCCAATGGAAGAGTTGAAAAAAGCAGGTGTGGATGTACATTATACATTAGTTCCTTTAACCGATATCCATAGCAAAGATCTTGAAACCAGAAGGATGGCTCTTTTATTGGGCCTATTGGCCTTTGCGCTGATCTTTACTGCGATCATGAATTATATTCTGATCGTATTGTCCTCTCTTGTCACCCGGACGAAAGAGATGGCTGTCTATAAATCTTATGGCGCTTCCGGTAAGAATATTATGGATCTTATGATGACAGAAACAGCTCTCCATCTATTTTTTGCTTTGCTCTTGTCTGTTTTTCTGATCTTTTTGTTCCGTTCTAAAGTATATGAGATTCTGAATGTGACCGTTGATGCGTTATTTTCAGGCTCTACGATCGTTATTATAACCGGTATCTGTCTGATTGTTTTTCTGGTTTCAGGAGTCGTGCCTTCTATGTTGTATGCCCGGATTCCTGTGGCTTCAGCGTTCCGGAATTTTAAAGAGTCACGCCGGAACTGGAAATTAGCCTCTCTGTTTATTCAGTTTATTGCAACGATGTTTCTGGTCTCTTTGCTTGTGATCATTTGGAAACAGTACAGATTGATGATCAATGATGATCCCGGATATACCTATGAGAAGGTTATTTACTGTAGCACAAGTGGAATTCAACCTGAAGAAAGGCAAAAAGCACTTGATGAACTGAGACGTCTTTCTTTTGTGGAAAGTATAGCCACAGCTTCCACCTTACCCATGGATGGGTTCTCCGGCAATAACGTTTCCTTGCCCGGGGAGGATAGGGAGTTATTTAACATGGCAGACATGTACTATGCAGATGAGAACTATTTTTCTTTACTGGATATTCCGGTCATAGAAGGGAGAGGCTTTGATCCTACCTTTTATTCGGAAGATAATCAACAGGCACTTGTAAGCCGGACATTTGCAGAGAAAGTTTCATTAACTGCCGGCTGGAGTGATGGGATCGTAGGAAAAAGTCTGGATATCAGTGAACATGGAACGGTAACCGTCTGTGGCGTTTTTCCGGATATACGTTTGGGTTCTATTGCACACGAAGATAAACGTCCGACTGCTATATTTTATGGAAAAAGCCCCAATAATTTATATTTAGTCGTTAAACTACAGGAGTTTTCTTCAGAAAATATGATGGCTGTGTCCCGGGTACTGGAGAGATTACTTCCAGATAAAGATATTGAGGTTCATTCCTATAAGATGGGGATGGTCGATATGTATGAGGCCTCTCGGCTGTTCCGGGATTCGGTTATGATAGGCGGCATTGTTACCCTGTTGATATCCCTGATTGGTCTGATCGGATATCTGAAAGATGAAATGAACCGCCGGAGGTCTGAAATTGCTGTTCGCCGGATCAACGGAGGTACGGTCGCTGATATCCTGTTATTATTTATAAAGGATATTTTCCGGATTGCCTTTCCGGCTGTCTTGTTCGGAGGGATTATCGCTTATGTAACAGGAATGAAATGGCTGGAAAGTTTCTCTGTGAAAAGTCATCTCTCTTTCTTTATTTTTCTGATTTGTGGAATCATCGTATTGACGATTATTATAGCATTGATCAGTTTGAATGGATACAAAAACGCAAGTGAAAATCCCGTTCATAATCTTCGGTCTGAGTAAAAGCGGGATCAATACATTAAAACGTTTTGTTTATGAAATATCTGCTTATGGCATTCCGTTCCCTGTTTAAGAAGGGAAGAAATAATGGAATTAAAATACTCTCTTTAGGGGTTGGGTTAGCGATGGGACTGATCCTGATCTCCAAAGTCATCTTTGAGCTCTCTTATGATAACTTTTTCCCGGATCAGGAACGGATCTACCGGATGATACCTGTGTGGAAGGATAGTGAGGGAGAAGGGGAAGAGTGGTGGATCAGTGGGGGTGTTATTCCTGGTATGAAAAATGGGATTCCGGATATAGAGGAAGCGACGCGGTATACTTTCCTGGGATATATGACTTTCAGGACTCCGGATAAACATACCTACAAAGGAGAGTTTATTTTTGCGGATGAACATTTCTTTGATGTCCTGCCTTTGCCAGTCCTGGCCGGAGATGCGAAAGAAGCACTTTCAAGACCGATGTCTGTCTTGGTCTCGGAAAAGATCGCCCATAAGATGGGAGGTGTAGAGCAAGCTATGGGTAAGATCTTTGAAATAGATTCTTCTCCCGGAATTCAGCTTACTATCGGAGGAGTTTTTAAGGATCTTCCCGAAAACAGCCATTTAAATTATGACGTGATCCTATCTATGGTTACTTTATCCCGTTTTATGCGTGATGGAACTGATAACTGGGATGGAAATGACCGGTATGGGGGATACATTAAACTATATCCTGGAGTGGAACCGGAAAGTTTATATCCGGCATTTCGCCGGATTCAGGAACAGCATATGGCTATGGACAAATTATTGAGTTCAGGAGAGGATGTACATTTTATTCTGGTCCCCTTAACGGAGTTACATAGCAGGAGTCCGGAAACAAAAAGAATGACCCTTTTATTGGGATTGTTAGCCTTTGCCCTTATCTTCACTGCGATCATGAATTATATATTAATCGTGCTGTCTTCACTGACCAACCGGACCAGAGAAGTGGCAGTCTATAAATCCTACGGTGCATCCGGAAAGAATATTCTGAGTTTGATGATGACGGAAACAGCGATCCATCTTTTCTTTGCGTTATTGCTATCCACATTCCTGATTTTTTTATTCCGTATGAAGATTTATGAGATATTAAATGTCTCGGTAGCTGCTCTGTTTACGCCTAAGGCGATTGGAATAATAGCGGTGATTTGTGGGATGGTTTTTCTGATTTCCGGAATCATTCCTTCGTTTTTATTTGCCCGCATACCAGTAGCTGCTACATTCCGGAGTTTTAAGGAATCACGGCGCACCTGGAAACTGGCTTCCCTTTTTGTACAGTTTATAGCCACTATGTTTCTGGTCTCTCTCTTAGTAGTGATCGGGAAACAATACCGGATGATGGTTCATTATGATTCCGGCTATACGTATGAAAATCTGATCTATTGTGATACAAAGGGAATAGAACCTGAAGAGCGGCAAAAGGCCATTGAAGAAGTGGGACGTCTTTCCTGTGTGCAAGGGATCGCCACCTGCTCTACTTTGCCGATGTGGGGGACAGGTGGGAATACGGTTTCTCTTCCCGGAGAGAATATCAATCTGTTCTATACTGCGGATATGGAAAAGACGGATGAACATTTTCTCTCTTTATTGGATATACCTTTACAGGAAGGTCAACCATTTGATCCTACTTTTTATTCACAGGATACTAAACAGCTATTGGTGAGTCGCTCTTTTGCAGATCGATTGGTCTTATTAACCGGATGGACCGATGGAATTGTTGGAAAGAGGCTGATAATGTATGATGAACAGTTGGCTGTAGTCGCAGGTGTATTTTCAGATATCCGTTTGAGTTCGGTGGCCTATAATAGCTCCCGTCCCGTATCCATGTGGTATGGAAAGAGCGAGGATAATCCGATCCTGGTCATCCGGTTACACCAGCTCTTACCGGAAGATATCCGGATTGTCTCCCATACGCTGGAAGAAGTACTCCCGGATAAAAATATAGAAGTATATACTTATCAAACCGGTATGGTTAATCTTTATGAGCCTTCCCGGTTATTCAGAGATGCTGTCATGATTGGTGGGATCGTCACTCTGTTAATCTCTCTGATTGGATTGATCGGATACCTGAAAGATGAAATGAACCGTCGCAGATCGGAAATCGCTGTTCGCCGGATCAATGGAGGAACGGTCTCGGAAATCCTTCTGTTGTTTGTCAAAGGAATTGCCTGGATCGCTGTGCCGGCTGTCGTACTGGGTGGATTGGTTGCCTATGTAGCCAGTACGAAGTGGCTGGAAGGATTTTCAGTGAAAACAGATCTTCCTTTACTTCTATTTGCCGGCTGTGGGATCACTGTTCTTCTATTGATAGTTGTGACCATCGGAGTGAACGGATATAATAGTGTAAATGAAAATCCAGTTCAAAATCTCAGATCAGAATAAAATACGCTATATCTCAACTGAAAATAATATGTATAAAGACATATCTCCGGCTGCAAAATAGCCCTAACTACACTAATCCTTTATTTAAATTTATTATGACAAACCTGTGCAGTCGGAGATTTATTAAATGGAAGAAGTTCCTGTGGTTCCTGCGTAGTGAACACAGGCTTTCATCGATGGGGATTTGGTATGCTTCAGAAAATCCGGAGCCCTTAAAGGGATGGGGTTCTGTAAGTAGTTTATGAAACTGGTTTCTGTCCGGTACAGGTTAACACGCTTTTTTCTGTGATAACCATATCCATTGGAATGTCAAATGCTTCACAGGGAATCGATTCCCGAAGTTGGAAATCAAAACAGATCCCTATTTTAGGTGCGGAAATGGAAGACAGCAAACGGTCATAAAATCCTTTTCCTCTGCCCATCCGGTTTAGCTGTTGGTCAAAAGCAATACCGGGAACAATAATAAGATCTATCTCTTTTGCTTCATAGGCTGTTCCCCGGGGAATAGGTTCCCAGATCCCGAAATTCCCTTTTTGGACAGAATTCTCCCCTGTATACGGATAGAGGGAAAGATCATATCCTTGGATGAGAGGAAGGAGCAGTTTTTTGTGAGGATGCCATTTGCGTAGGATGGAGGTGGTTTGCACTTCACCGGGAAGAGCATGATAGATAGCAATACAGGAAGCCTGCCGGAACAATTCCTGTTCCTCCAGCTTCCTGCAAATTTCTTCTGAATGGTCAGACAGTATATCTGGCGTGTGGAGTTTCTTTAATAAAGCGATATCTTTTCGAAGCTCCTCCTTTGTTTTCTGTAACATGGTCTGCGGCTATTTCAGGTTGTTCTTCCACTAACGGAATGGATTTCCCGCTCTGGATCACTTCGATCGCTTTCAGGATCACCGGATCATCCTGCTGGAAGACCGGATAGAATTCCTCTTCATCAAAGAAATTCCGGATGATATAGGCATGGATCTGATTGGTGATCAGTGGACCTGAGATAGCGATCAGTGCCGGACGTTTCCGTATCCCTTTCGTCATTGCAAAGTTGGTGAACTCTTCAAGGATCGGTTGTTGTTTGAGATGTTCATATAAATCCCTGTAGTTGCTATAGGCAGAGAATTCTTTTTTATGGGCATCCGAATATTCAAGGGCAAACTGATAGAGTACGCCGGTATTCACTATACTTGAATAATAAGAGGTGATCCCGGAAGTATCCCGTGGAATAAATATATCCGGCATGATACCACCGCCACCGTATACTGTCCGTCCGATCGTTGTTTTGAACTGGGGCAGGTCATCTAATTTAATGCTGTCCGCAGAATCGAACTCACCATGTATAAAGCGGTTGTAGATATCCATATCATAGTCTTCACCTTTTCCTAACTCATATTCTTTTTGTATAGAACGTCCAGCAGGCGTGTAGTAGCGGGCGATTGTCAGGCGGAGCTGGGAACCGTCATTCAGACCGATCTGGTTTTGCACCAGCCCTTTTCCGTAGGTCCGGCGGCCGACAATGATGCCCCGGTCATTATCCTGGATCGCTCCGGCAAAGATCTCACTAGCAGAAGCCGATATTTCGTCTGTCAATACGACCAAAGGAGCATCCTTGCAAGTGCCTGTGCCGTTGGAATGCACGTCGCTCCGGGGAAATGATTTCCCTTCCGTATATACGATCAGTTGCCCGGCGGGTAGGAATTCGTTAACCATATTGATTGCCGCGTCCATCATTCCACCTCCGTTGTTCCGCAGGTCAATGATAAAGCCGGTGCAATTCTGTTGTTTTAGTTTTGCAATAGCAGTGATGAATTCATTATAGGTCGTACGGCTGAATTTATTCACTTTGATATAACCAATCCCTTCCCGGATCGCATAGGAGACATCCACAGAATGTACGGGTACTTCTCCCCGGGTCACTTCAAACTCGATCAGTTCCGGTTCATTTCCCCGTTTTACACCCAGACGGACTGTACTGTTCTTTTCTCCGCGTAGTAGCTTCATGACATGGGTATCCCGGATCTCTTTTCCGGCATAGACAGAATCATTGATTGTAATGATCCGGTCAAAAGGAAGTAATCCTGCTTTTTCAGAAGGACCACCCGGGATTACACTGATCACTAAGATCGTATCGGTCTGCATATTGAAAGATACACCGATCCCGCTGAATGACCCTTCCATATCTTCCATCACAGCCGCTGCGTCTTCCGCGGTGATGTAGACCGAATGGGGATCCAGCTCACTGAAAATCTTAGGAATAGTCCCTTCAATCAGTTTAGGCATATCCACTGTATCCACATATTGCTCTTTAATGATCTCCAAAACGGCGTTGATCTTGTTGTTGCCTGTAGTGATACGGCTTCTTCCGTTACTGACTTGACTTTTATGTAATGGTTCCCGATAAATATCCCTAAGGACACACTCAGTGCTATGATGACCGGTAACCAGATACTGAGCTTTTTGTTGTCATTCATACAAACGAACGTTCTTTTTATTCTTTTATATTTATAAAGTCCACTGTGATCCCTGCTTTGCAGAGTAAATTACAACCATCTTCCACACGGTACTTTTCAGAGTAGACCACCCGTTTAATACCTGACTGGATGATCAGTTTGGCACATTCAATGCAAGGAGCAGAAGTGACATAAATCGTAGCTCCGCTACTACTGTTAGAAGAGGCGGCTACTTTGGTGATCGCATTTGCTTCAGCATGCAGGACATACGGTTTCGTTATATTGTTCTCGTCTTCGCAAACATTTTCAAATCCGGAAGGAGTCCCGTTAAACCCGTCTGAAATGATCATTTTATCTTTCACGATCAGGGCTCCTACCTGGCGGCGTTTACAATAGGAGTTCTCCGCCCACACCATCGCCATCCGGAGATAGCGTTTATCTAATTCAAATTGTTTCTCTGTTTTTTCACACATGCCCGGTTTCTTTTGAGTATGTATCTGCCTGTTTTTTTCACAGGTTTACAAAAGTAAATATATTTGAATGAATTAGTTCGTCTGAAACATTTATTTTTTGATCCCGTTACGTTTTAATAACGCATCAATACTGGGCTCCTGACCCCGGAACCGTTTATACAGGATATCCGGATCTTCGGTTCCTCCTTTAGAAAGGATGTTTTCACGGAAGGAGCGGGCTACTTCCTGATTGAAGATCCCGGCCTCCTTAAAGGCAGCGAATGCGTCGGCATCGAGGACTTCCGCCCATTTATAACCATAGTAGCCTGCTGCATATCCTCCGGCAAAAATATGGCCGAAGCTGCTGCTCATCAAGGTTCCTTCTACTTCGGGCAGGATCATGGTGGGAGCCCATGCCTCCTTTTCGAAATCCATCACTTTGCCTTCAAACGGAGTGTTTAGGGTGTGCCATGCCATGTCGAGCATACCAAAGCTTAACTGGCGGCAGCACAGGTAGCCTGTATTGAAGTTAGAGGCATCGATCAGCTTCTGGACTAATTCCTGCGGTATCTTTTCCCCGGTTTCATAATGCACAGCAATCTGATCCAGAAACTCTTTTTCTGTCAGCCAGTTTTCCATGATTTGAGAAGGAAGTTCCACAAAGTCACGGTAGACACTGGTGCCGGAAAGGCTGGCATAGTTCCCTTCTGCCAGCATCCCATGCAGGGCATGCCCGAATTCGTGAAGGAAGGTATTCACTTCATCAAAGGAAAGCAGAGAAGGTTTAGTCTCTGTTGGCCGGGTGAAGTTCATTACGATGATTACTTGTGGACGGCTATCGTCTCCGCTTTCTTCCCTGTACTGGGATTTTATGGAGTTCATCCAGGCTCCGGATTGTTTTCCTTCCCGCGGATGGAAGTCAGTATACAGGATGGATACAAATTTCCCATCTGCATCGTAGACTTCATACACATCTACTTCCGGGTGGTAGACCGGTATCTCTTTATTTTGTTTGAATGTAATACCGTAGAGCTGGGTAGCCAAACCAAAAACTCCCTTTTTTACATTTTCCAGTTCGAAATAGGGGCGGGTCATTTCGTCGTTTACATCGAAACGGATATCTTTCAGTTTTTCAGAATAATAGCTCCAGTCCCAGGGCATGACCGTGAAATTTTTGTTTTCCAGTCCCAAAGCAAAACCCTGTACTTCGCTATATTCGTTAATAGCTACAGGTTTGTAGGCATCCAGTAATTGATTTAAGAGATTGTATACATTCTCCGGTTTTTTAGCCATCGTATGTTTCAAACCGTAGTCCGCATAGGTATCATATCCCATCAGCCGGGCGATTTCCAGGCGGATATTGACTATTTTCCGGATGATCTCCTGATTATCGAATTCATCTCCTTTGTTTCCTACACTCATATATGCACGGTACATCTTCTCCCGAAGTTCCCGGTTATCTGCGTAGCGCATGAAAGGAATATAACTGGGAGCGGAAAGAGTAAATATCCATCCTTCTTTTCCTTTCTCTTTCGCAGTCATGGCTGCCGCCTCCAAATGGGTATCCGGAATCCCGGCCAGATCCGTTTCATCTGTAATATGAAGCTCAAAACGATTTTTATCTTTCAGTGCATTCTGGTCGAATGTCAGGGTCAGGGTACTTAATTCCGTACTCAACTGCCGGTATTTTTCCTTATCCTCCGGGTTCAGGTCGGCTCCTTTGACTTTAAAAGCTTCATAGGTGTCTTCTAAAAGGCGGGCGTCTTCTGTAGATAAGTTCAGTTTTTCCCGCTGGTCATAGACCGCTTTTACCCGGTTGAAGAGGTTTGCGTTCAGGTAAATATTGTTATTGGCATCCGAGAGTTTAGGAGAGACCCGTTGAGAAATCTCCATCATTTCATCATCCGCTTCGGCATGTAGCACATTAAAAAAGGCGGAAGATACTTTGGTTAGCACTTTTCCTGCCCGTTCCAGCGCAACGATCGTGTTTTCAAATGTCGGAGCTGCCGGGTTATTCGCAATCTGTTGGATTTCTTTATCCAGATCTTTGATCCCTTCGCCAAACGCCGGTTCATAATGCTCCGTCCGGATCAGGTTGAACGGAGGTGTTTCAAACGGAGTGTTATAGGTTGCTAATAGCGGATTATTCGTCGTTGCTTGTGCCATGTGTACGATGCTTAATAAAATTACGTGTATTAATACCAATAGTTTTTTCATGAAGCGATGAATATAAGTTATTGTCAGGTATTTGTAAATACATACCTACAGATGCCGGACGTATTTTCTGTTAATCTAACATCTGAAGGAACGGATTAGTTCTTAGGAGAGCGGCCATGGGGAGATTTTGCTTGTTTACCAGCTCCGGCCGGCTTTTTGTTCTGTGGCTTTTTATTATCGCTCCGGCCACGTCCCTGTCCTTTTCCCCGGCGCATATTCCTGTATTTCTCCGGTTCATAAGCGGGAGTTTCCCTTATAGCCGGATCAACCGGGATCTTATAAATGGGTTTGCCCAGGAAATCCTCTATCCGCTTAAACTGAGCCTGTTCTTCTATGGCAACAAAAGTGATAGCTAATCCTTCTCCACCTGTGCCTCGGGCTGTACGTCCGATCCGGTGTACATAATCTTCCGGGTCATGAGGTATATCAAAATTAACTACCAATTTGATGTCGTTGATATCAATCCCTCTCGAAACCACGTCTGTGGCTACCAGGATGTCTATATGTCCATTCTTAAAATCACGCATCACCTCTTCCCGCTGCGATTGTTCCAGATCCGAATGCATGGCTGCTACGTTGAATTTCATCCGTTTGAGCGTGGCAGCTAACTCTTTTACCTTCATTTTTGAGGATGAAAAGATGATCACCCGCTGAGGACGTGTTTCGGAAAATAGATTTTTAATGATCTCTAATTTTTGAGGATCATAGCAGATATAGGCTGTCTGCATAATTGTTTCCGGAGGACGGGAAATAGCAATCTTGACTTCTTCCGGGTCTTTCAGGATCGTTTTAGCTAATGTCCGTATTTTAGGAGGCATCGTTGCCGAGAACATAATGGTCTGGCAATACTCCGGCAGTTGTTTATAGATCTGCATGATGTCATCATAGAATCCCATGTCCAGCATCCGGTCTGCTTCATCCAGTACGAAATAGGATACCTGGGACAGATCGACAGTTCCTAACTTAATGTGTGAGATCAGTCGTCCGGGAGTCGCAATGACAATGTCCGCCCCCTGTTCCATGCCTCGTCTTTGTTGTTCCCAGGCTACCCCATCAGTACCGCCATAAACAGCTACTGCTGAAACCGGTATAAAATAACTGAATCCTTCGATCTGCTGGTCGATTTGTTGAGCTAATTCCCGGGTGGGAGCCATGATAATCGCATTCACTGCGTCCTGAGGGTGTTCTCCTCTGCTTAATTCGTTGATCAGAGGTAATACGTAGGCAGCAGTCTTGCCTGTTCCCGTTTGTGCACAGGCGATCAAATCTTTTCCTTCTAAAATTACGGGGATGGTTAGTTCCTGAACCGGGGTTGTCTCCAAAAAGTTCATGGCGTCTAACCCATCTAAGACTGCATCTTCTAAATTTAATTCATCAAATCTCATTTCCTGTTGTTAAATTCCCCGTAAAGGTATACAATATTGGGAATTTTAAGGCCTGCCCTCTGTGTAAAAAGTAAATAGTGAAAACAAACCGGTTCCGGATTGTAAGTTTTGTATCCTCAATGGGTATGATACCGTTTATAAATTTGATCATAGAGTCCTGTTTCTTTTATTTTTGTCAACCAGTGGTTGAGGCTGTCCAGTAGGATGGGGGAAGATTTGCGTAGTGCCCATGATTGTAACTGGGTGAAACTGATGTCTGTCTGGATATCCAGTTCCGGGAATTGTTGCTGGTAGTTTTGAGATATTTGCAGGTCACAGACTGCATAATCAATTTCAGACCGGGCCACCATGATTAGTAACTGCTCAGTTGAATAAAGCTCTTCTTCCACGATAAAAATAGTATCCCCGATCTCTTCCGCCAAATTGTTCAAACGCAATAGGGCAGGAGAACCTTTGGGGATATATACTGTTTTTCCTCCTAACTCTAACTGGTTCCGCAGAGGCGGGTGATCCTGGTTTGCATTGGCTTTCCGTTGTACCAGGATCTGTTTGTTGAGGAGGAGAGGGTCTGTGAACAGGTATTCTTCCCGCATCTCTGTGGTGACCGGGATGTTCCGGGCAATGACATCATATTTCTGTTTCTGTAGTTTCATAAAACTTTCATCCAGACTCATTTCCAGTCCGATCTGTATCTCCAGTCCGGATACCTGGGCGATGGCCTGGCTGAGCTCGTATTGAAAACCTTCAATCGATTCTCCGGAAATAAAATAGCCGGATTGGTTATACTCCGTGACGATACGTAGGATTCCTTCTTCCCGGATTTCCGGATAGTCCCGATCCTGAGCAATAGTCACAGGTTGAGGCCGCAGGGAATACATGGTCGTGATCACCAGAACCAGCAATATCCCATAAACAAGAAGCATCTTTTTTGATCTCATATTTTTAGTCGTTGAATACGACGGAAATACCCATTTTAAGCAGCATGGGATTCAGTGGATAATGTGCCAGTGAGAAGTAGTTCGGTTCCACGAACTGAGAGCTCAGGTTGTAGGCCATGATAAAGAAACGAGTCTGTTTCAGGTGTACGTTCAGATAGGCGTTTATCAGTGGGTACCCCCCCACTTTCACCCGATTTTCATCCCATTGTAACTGGAATTGCTGGGTGGCCGGTTCATAATAAGGAGCATAATATTTGGTATGATAGTGCAGGTCCGCGCCTAATTGGAATGACAGCACTTTAAAAAGCTTAAAGTGTACGTACATATTGGTATAGGCGCTGAAATCCGGAAGAGGAAGTACCTCCTTATCACTGCTTAGCTGATAGGCCACATCTGTTTCCCAACCAAAAGCTTTGTAATGAAAGTCCTGTTTCAGACGGGCGGTAACGACTTGTAGGTTGCTACCATGTTGTATAGGTATTCCTTTACTTCCAAAATAGATATAGTTTTGTAGAAATTCTGCACCTGCCGACAGGTTTGTGCCGGTTGAACGAAGATCCACTTCACCCCCTACATATACCTGTTGGGTGTTTTTAAAAGAGTTATCCCACCAGAAATAACGGGAATGGTTATGTCGCTGATAGAAGGCAGGTGTCAGGTTCTTAATATATCCGCTCGCTTTGACGGATGCTTCTCTCTTAAGAAGTGGGAACTGGCTCCGGATATCACCTTCTACCCGTAACTCTCCTAAATCGTCCCCGATCACTGCCAACTCTCCACGGGCATTGAATGTGAAAAGTTCTCCCTGTGTTTTAGCTAATTCCGCACCGACATACGTGGAAAATTCATCATATATCTGAGAAAGAGGAAAATCAAGCACCTGAGCGCCGGAGTTATTGCCTCCTCCAATCGTGCCTGGAATATCTTCTGTCCCTTCGATCTCAAGCGGTAGCTTATATCTTCGTTTTTCAAACCGGACAAAGGCTGTCAATCCTGCTTTTGCCCAGTCCTGAAATCCTTCCCGCAGAGAGAGACCAAATGTGTTCTTTAAGTTGTACATAGATGTACGGTCTCCCAGTGAAGGATCCAGACCATGTATGTTCGTATACTTCGTATAAGCAGTATCTATTTGGGGCATATTGGATGTAAAATGCCGGCGATTGTCTTCGTATTCAAATGTGTGGATAATACTGGATACCGGAATAAAGATTTCCTGTTCGTATCCCTCCTCATCTGCTTCTTCAAGGGTCCGGTAGAATCCTAAATTGTAGCGGTGAGTAAAATAATACTGTTTCCCTCTGACACGGTTCCAGGTGTCAAAATAGCGCACAGGATAGTCTTTGGTTGCCTCCGGACGTCTGTTGTCCAGAAATTTATCCGGGTTGGTCAGGTGTTCATCATCACTTAACCCTCCGTTCTCATAATTGACAAAGTTGTAGTTACTCAGGTAACCGCTCCACTCATATTTGTCTGAACGGTAACTGCCGAACAAACGATAGCTTAACAACTTATTTCCGTTTGCATTATAGAAACCACGGCTATAGATATAGTCCATCTCTCCGCCGATATTGATCTTTTTCCCGAAGTTGGTTGTTAGTACCCCTTTGAACTGGTCTTCTTTGTTCTGGGCAGATCCCCCCTGTGTGTAGAGTACGTTTGTGTAGGGGATTTTTGTATCATAGAAAAGTGCATTTTCCGGAGTGGTGATGTAATAATCATAGGCATCAGCAAAAATAAAATCCCGTGCCTCTTTCCGTTCCGAGAATATTTTGGTTTGTGCCGGAGCTCCTAAGTTTGCCAGGTAACCTACTGCTAACGATTTATTGTCTGCCAGTGTACTTTGAGCCGTATTCAGCCGGGAAGTATCCATCGGAGCCAGATAAGGTGTGCCGATATCCGGAGTCAGGCGATAGGCACTGATCCGTCTGTTTTCGACGCTGTCCGGAATTAAAAGGCTGTCGGGAATCTCTGATGAAGCGCCTGAAAGGTTCGACAAAGAAAATCCCCCGCGATCCCTACCACCCCCTGCACGTTGGGCATGTATTGTTAGAACGGCTATAAACAGGAAAGATAATATGAGTAAGCTACGCTTCATGGACTGCAAATATATAACAAAAGGACATTCTTACGAAAAAATGCCCTTTACTTTATATTCTTTTTACATGTTTATACCGGTTGAATGATCTCCATTCCTTTTTTAATAGCGGCTTCATTCATAGGGATTAATTTATGATGCCTTTCCGGAAGGGATTTCTTCAGGCCCAGTAGCACATTCTCTAACTGCACCATGGGCACAATTTTAAGAAGTCCGCCTAAAATCAGCATATTGAAGGCCCGTTCGTTTTTCATCTCTGTAGTCGTATCCATCGCATCAATCCGGTAAACCGTTATGTCCGTCCGGCAGATTTCACTGTGGATACCATATCCGTCATAGATCAGGATACCGCCCGGTTTGACCTTACTTTCAAACTTATCCAGGGAGGGCTGGTTCAGGATAATGGCAATATCAAACTCATTAAGAATCGGAGAGGTGATCGGGTCATCGCTCAGGATCACCGTTACGTTGGCTGTTCCTCCCCGTTGCTCTGGACCATAGGAAGGCATCCAGCTTACTTCTTTACCTTCCATTAGTCCTGAATAGGCTAGGATCTTTCCCATGGATAACACGCCTTGTCCGCCAAATCCGGCTATAATAATTTCCTGTTTCATCTTGTTCGGTTTTTATTCCACATTCTTCAGATCCCCTAACGGATAGAAAGGGAACATGTTTTCTACCATCCAGTCGTTTGATTCTGCCGGGGTCATTTTCCAGCCGGAAGAGCAGGTGGAAACGATTTCAACCACAGAGGTTCCTTTTCCTGCCATGGAGTTTTCAAATGCTTTGCGAAGCATCCTTTTGGCTTTCCGGACCGCTCCGGCCGTATGGACACTCTGACGGGTCACTAAGCAGGTTCCTTCCAGTTGTGCCAGTAGGTCTGCGATTTTCAACGGATATCCGTTCAGTGCAGTATTTCTTCCGTAAGGACAGGTGGAGGTGGGCATACCTTCTAACGTGGTCGGAGCCATCTGGCCGCCTGTCATTCCATAGATCGCGTTGTTTACAAATACGATCACGATGTTCTCTCCACGGTTGGCAGCATGGATGGTTTCTGCCGTACCGATGGCTGCCAGGTCTCCGTCCCCCTGATAGGTGAAGATCATTTTATTATTATTCAGCCGTTTCAGGGCAGTGGCAACAGCCGGAGCACGTCCATGGGCCGCCTCTACCCAGTCTATATCCAGATAATTGTAAGCAAACACGGCACAACCTACCGGGGAAACACCGATGGTTTTATCTTCCATCCCCATCTCTGTGATCACCTCAGCGATCAGTTTATGGATCACTCCATGACTACATCCCGGGCAATAGTGCATGGGAGCGTCGTTCATCAGGAGGGGTTTATCGTATACCAGATTTTCCGGTTTTATTATATCATTAACTTCCATACTTTTTGAATTGAAAATGAACAAAAGATAATCGAATATTATTTACTTGTCATTTTATTTGAAAAACCTTAGAGCATACTGGACTATTCTTAGGATTACGGCTGCTCCGCCGAAATACATGAAGACTACCCGGCTGTTCAGTGCAAAAAAGCTGACAACCGCGCCTACTGCCAGGATCATGAACAGTAGTGTGAGGATTTCGTCTAATTTACTTCCCCGCATCATAGGCTTAACACAATTTTTCTTTTAACGCGTTTAATACTTCATCCGGCGTGAATACAATGCCGCCCAGACGGCCAAAATGTTCTACCTTTACTTTTCCATTCACAGCCAGACGGACATCTTCCACCATCTGTCCTGCGTTCAGTTCCACAGATAACATCCCTTTCACCTGACAGGCGTAGTCTGAAATCGCTTTCGTAGGGAACGGCCAGAGGGTGATGGGACGCAGGAGCCCTAACTTAATCCCTTCTGCACGGGCAATCTCTACGACCTTCTGGCAGATACGTGCAGAGGAGCCAAAAGCGATCAGCAGATAGTCTGCATCTGCACAGTGGAACTCTTCGTAGCGTACCTCTTTTTCTTCGATCTGTTTGTATTTCGCTTGGAAACGGATGTTGTTCTCCTCCATTTTGGCAGGATCCAGTTCCAGGGAGGTAATGACGTTGGGTTTTCTGCCGGGAACTCTTCCCTGCACAGCCCAGGGAGATTCAGCGCGGATCTCTTCCTCGGTTCTCCGGGGGCGGTAATCCGGCAGAATCAATTTCTCCATCATCTGTCCGATGATCCCGTCTGCCAGGATCATGACCGGATTGGAGTACTGGAATGCCATGTCAAATCCCAGCCCTACAAAGTCTGCCATTTCCTGCACGGAAGAGGGAGCCAGTGTGATCAGGCGGTAGTCTCCGTGTCCACCCCCTTTCACGGTCTGGAAATAGTCTGCCTGGCTGGGCTGAATGGTTCCCAATCCGGGTCCGCCACGCATGATATTAACAATCAGACAAGGAAGTTCTGCTCCTGCAATGTAGGAAATGCCTTCCTGTTTCAGGCTGATGCCCGGACTGGAAGAGGAGGTCATGATCCGTTTTCCGGAACCGGCGCCTCCATATACCATGTTGATAGCAGCGACTTCACTTTCAGCCTGTAAAACTACCATACCAGTGGTTTCCCAGGGCATTTCAGCCATCAGTGTTTCTAATATCTCGGACTGGGGAGTGATCGGATAGCCAAAGTATCCATCCGCACCATAGCGGATAGCAGCGTGGGCAACTGCTTCGTTCCCCTTCATTAGTCTTATCTCTTCTACCATATCTTGATTGATCGTTTTAGAGTTTTACTTTATAGATGGTCAGGCAGCCATCCGGACAAACCAGTCCGCAGTTGGCGCATCCGATACAACAGTCCGGATCTTTCATATAGACATAGTGATAGCCTTTATTATTTACTTCCCGTGGATGTAGTTCCAGAACATCGGATGGACAAGCCACAACGCACAGGTTACACCCTTTGCATCGTTCCGTGTTCACCACCACGGTCCCTTTTATTTTCGCCATATCAAATCTGTTTTAACATATAACTCAGCCCAGAGTTATTTATTGTTTCACGCCCAAAGTTAGCAAACTTTCGGATACAAGCGAAGGGATTGGGAAAAAGATATGCATTCGTCCGGATTAGGAAGAGATGGACGTTGGATGAATATCTTATATCCGGTAAGTTAATTTTGTGGGCTGTTATTTTGTTTTGGAAAAGAAAAATGTACATTTGATCCATCAATGAAAAAAACATGTGAGATTTAAATAACCCTTCTGTGAACGAAGAAAAACAACATGTCCGGGGATTGAAATCCGGAAACAGGGATTCATTTACTTATTTATATAATAAGTATTGTGATCAGGTATATCATTTTTCTGAATTATACCTGACTGCCCAACAGGATGTGGAAGAGGTGGTTCAGGAAGTTTTTATCAAACTATGGGAAGCCCGGGACCGGATCAATGAAGACGAAAATCTGAAAGGATTTCTTTTTATTGTGACACGGAACCTCATTTTTAACCATTCCCGGAAAAGTATCAATCAGGAATTTTATTATGCTACTGTCCTCAGTGCGTTGGAAGATGAGTATAATGTGGAAGAGGAAATTGAAGCCCGGAATTTGGAGGAATATATTGATCAGCTGATTCTGGAACTTCCTCCCCGCAGAAGAGAAATTTTTCAATTAAGCCGCAGGGAACATAAAACCTATAAAGAAATAGCCGTTTTACTGGATATATCTGAGAAAACCGTTGAAAATCAAATGAGTGAGGCGCTGAAATACCTGAGGAAAAACATTGTTCTGCTTTTGTTGTTCCTTTCCTGATGCTATTTATTTTTTATTGGAATAGGGGTCTCCTGTTTCCGGATGTGTATTTATAGGAAAGCACCTATAAAAGATGGGAAACATACATCCACCTTTGAGCGAAAAAAATACGATGTCTGATATTCAAAGGAAAATATTTGAGCATGCCCGGGTCATAAAGAAAATGAGGGCACAGTGGGAAGAAGTCTCACAGGAAAAGAAACTTTCTGCTACTACTAAAGCCCGCATGCTGGGACGGATTGAAGAATATTTGTGGTACCCGGAACCGATCCCCTTCCTTACGTTTTATAAAGTATATAGTGTAGCAGCGACGGTTCTCCTTCTGTTAGCTATCTCAGCCGCTTTTTATCTCTCTGTGACGACGCAGGAGAAAGAAAATCTGTATGTGGTCAGTTCCGGTATTCAGAATATAGAGTTTGTTCGTTTGCCGGATGGAACGGATATCCAGTTGGGGCCGAATTCCCGAATAACGTATCCACAGGAGTTCCGGGGAGCGGAGCGGATGGTAACCCTGGAAGGACAGGCTTTTTTTAATGTCACTGAAAATCCACAGAAACCGTTTATTGTTGTTTCCAAAAAGATGCACATTCGGGTGCTGGGGACTGCTTTTGAGGTGTTCAGTTATGATTCGGACAGCCGGTCGGAGGTCATCCTGTTACAGGGTAGTGTACAGGTGGATACACCGGGTAAGGAATCGGGAGACATCGTTTCCACTTTGCTCACACCAGATGAGAAATTTGTTTTTAACCATCAATCGAATACCTTCTCCACAGAAAAAGTCAATGCGGATACATACACTTTGTGGAGAAAACAACGCATCCTGGGATTTGAGAATGAACCCCTTTCGATGATTATCCCGCGCCTGGAAAACTGGTATGGCAGGAACATAATTTGCCAGAAGGATCTGGCAGAGAAATACCGCTTTACTTTTAAAGTGAGGGGGGAACCCCTGGAACAGATTTTATTTATGATCAGCGAATCTTCTCCTCTTATTTATACCCGGATAGATACGGGTGATTACCGTCTTGATTTGAAAAAATAATCCCAATTCATTTACCTTAAATTTAATCTGATATGTACTACCGCGACGATTAACCTTAAAAAAGCTGGAAGATACCAAAGGTACCTTCCAACCGGGAATTTCTGACATGCAGGAAAGATGATTGCAGCCATTTACCTGCATATGTTACATCAAAAACAATACAAAGTTATGAAAAAAATTAAACCATGGGATTATTGTATCCCCCCGTTAGGAAAAACCAGACGTATGATGAAGATTACCCTTTTGTTGCTCTTAACAGTCGTCTGCAGTGTCTCGGCTGAGACCTACGCGCAGAATTTTACGCTTTCCATGAAAAAACAGAATGTCACCATTCTGGAAGTGCTAAAAGAGATCGAGGAAAACAGTGAGTTTACCTTTTTCTTTAATGATAATCAGGTGGATGTGAATCAGAACATTCACCTGAATGTGAAAAATGCTTCTATAGAAGAGGTATTAAAGCGAATGTTCCCGGAATCCGGATATGTATTTCAGATCATTGACCGGCAAGTGCTTATTAAAAAACCGGATAGAAACGAATCAGCCGTTGTCCAGCAGGAAAGGAAGGTCAGCGGAACGGTTCTGGATGCAGGAGGAGAGCCCATTATCGGAGCAAATGTTGTCTTAAAGGGTACCACTACCGGAACCATCACCAATATGGATGGAGCGTTCAGTATTGAAGCATCCGAAAGGGATGTTCTGCAAATCTCTTATATTGGTTACCTGATGCAGGAAGTTACAGCCAGCCGTACGAATCTTGTGGTCTCTTTACAGGAAGATACCCGTAACCTGCAGGAGGTTGTTGTTGTAGGATATGGAACCCAGAAAAAGGTAACGCTCACCGGAGCCGTTGCAGCTATCGGAGGAGAAGATATTGTTACCACAAAAAATGAGAATGTGGAGAATATGCTTACCGGGAAAGTGCCGGGTGTACGGGTGGCCCAGAAGTCGGGAGAACCGGGCTCTTATAATAGTACGTTTGAGATCCGGGGGATGGGAAATCCGTTGATCATTGTGGATGGTGTTCCCCGCGAAAATATGAACCGCCTGGATCCGAATGAAATCGATAATATCTCTATCCTGAAAGATGCTTCCGCCGCTATTTATGGTGTACGGGCAGCGAACGGAGTGGTGCTGATCACGACCAAACGCGGGAAAGGAGGTAAACTGCAATTAGATTATAATGGGTCCGTCGGATGGCAACAGGCTTCCGGGCTTCCGGAGACTGCCAATGCCTGGGAGTATATGACCCTGATGAATGAGAATGCGATGAACAGGGGAGATGCTCCTATGTATAGCCAGGATGAGATCAATGCCTATAAAAATGGTTCAAAGCAGAGTACGGACTGGGCTTCTTCTGCGATTAAAGAGTTTGCTCCTATCACTCAGCATAGTTTCAGTGCCACGGGAAATACGGACAAGGTGGACTATTTTATCAATTTTGGTTATCTCAACCAGCAGGGATTCTGGAAAAGTGGTGACCTGAATTATGAACGGTTTAATATTCGGTCCAATGTCAGTGCACAGCTCACGAAACGGCTAAAGGTGGAAATGTTGATCGGTGCTATGAAAGATACTAAAAACTCTCCTTATCATGATGCCTGGTATGTCTATAAATCTATCTGGACACAGGTTCCTACCTGGCCTTTATATGCGAATGATGACCCGAAATATTTTTATAATGCGGCGGATGCGGACCATCCGATGGTAATTACGGATTCAGAACTGAGTGGCTATAAAAAGAATAACAGTAAATCGTTTCAGGGTACTTTCAATCTGGAATATGATGTTCCTTATGTGGATGGGCTAAAGGCCCGTGCGATGTATAGTTATGATTATAACCTATGGGAATCCAAAGAGTTTGAGAAAGAATATACTTTGTATACATATAACGCAGAAACAGGTGTGTATAGCGGCAGTAAAGCACAATCCCCTTCTTCGGTCAGACGGAATTTTAAAGATAATGAAGCGACCCTTTTGCAGTTGCAACTGAATTATGTCCGCACTTTCAATGAAAAACATAATCTGAATGTTTTGGCGCTGTATGAGGAAAGTACTTCCGGAATGGATAATTTTTATGCCTACCGGCAGTTGAGTATGGATGCCGTAGACCAGTTGTTTGCCGGGAATTCCACGAATCAGGAAGGTTCTATGAACGGGGATGGATACCAGCCTGGTAGAAAGTTACATGAACAGAATGGAGTCTGGAAAATTGCGAATAAGGGGTTGGTCGGTAGGGTCAATTATGATTATTCTTCTAAATATATCGCAGAGTTCAGCTTCCGTTATGATGGTTCTTCCAAGTTTGCCAAAGGCAACCAGTGGGGCTTTTTCCCGGCGGGTTCGATTGGCTGGCGGATATCGGAAGAGTCTTTTATGAAAAATATGCAGGCTATTTCTTTTATTAATAATCTGAAAGTGCGGGCGTCGTATGGAAAGATGGGGGATGATAATTCTTCTACTTACCAGTTTTTGTCCGGTTATAATTATCCCAATGGTGGCTACGTGATAGGGGATAGCTACCTGAACGGCCTGGGGATGCGGGGTATGGCTAATCCTTATATTGCCTGGTTTACTTCCAAAATGTTTAATATCGGTCTGGATGCGGATTTGTGGCATGGCCTACTGGGTTTTCAGGTGGATTATTTTACCCGGAACCGGGATGGCTTGCTGGCTACCCGGAACCTGAGCCTCCCGGGTACGGTTGGGTCAGAACTACCCCAGGAAAACCTGGAGGGAGATAGGACCAGGGGATATGAACTGGTCGTGACACACCGGAACAGGATCAAAGATCTTACCTATTTTGTTTCGGGAAATATCTCCTATACCCGTACCCGGTGGAAATATAAAGAGACTTCACAAAAAGGAAACTCTTACCGGAACTGGCGGGATAATGAAACGAACCGGTATAATGACCTGTGGTGGGGATATGGGTATGCAGGACAATTCCTGACCTATGACCAGCTCTACAATGCTGCTATCCAGGATTCCAAAGGAAATTCTATCCTTCGTCCGGGGGACTATCAGTATATTGACTGGAACGGAGACGGCGTGATTGATGAGTACGACAAACGGCCCATTGCAACTAAGAATCTGCCGAATATAAACTTTGGGTTGAGTATTGGTGTGGAATACAAAGGTTTTGACCTGAACCTATTGTTTCAGGGGGCAGCTAAAAGCAATGTGAAATATCCGGAGCAGTTGGAAGGGCCTTTGATGTGGGACCGGAATGGGCTGACGATGTTTTTGGACCGCTGGCATCTTTTCGATCCGACAGACCCGAACAGTGAATGGATACCAGGTTATTATCCTTCCACCAACCGGGGAGAAACCACCAACTATGAAGATTCCGAACGTTCCGTACAGAATGCTTCCTACCTGCGCCTGAAAAGTCTGGAAGCAGGTTATACACTTCCGCTCTCTGTCTTAAAACATACGGGGGTACAACGGGTCAGATTCTTTTTCAATACCTATAATTTATTTACGATCACCGGGGTAAAATACCTGGATCCGGAGCATACGGATGATACCTATGGTTATTTATATCCGTTGACGAAATCGTACAATATTGGTGTAAATGTTTCATTTTAAATAAAGTTGCCTTATGAATTTAAAAAAGATAACCATCCTCAGTTTCTTGCTTACAGGCTTATGGGCTTGTAATGACCTGGATGTTCCTTCGATCAATATTATTCAGGATCAGGATGTTTTCAGATCGGAGTCGGGTGTGACTTCTTATATGGTCCGTTTATATGAAGACCTGCCTGTGGAAGATTTTAATTTCAATGAAGAAGGTTTTAATAAACCGTTGAATTCCCTTTCTCCGGGTAATTATACAGGGGAAACACTATTATGTATGGCAGATATGATCTGGAATAATCTGGATGGAGATAAATTTCAGGACTGGAGGTATAATTCTGTCCGGAATGTGAACTATTTCATCGGGAATTTTCCTGAATACACGGATCATTTTTCACAGGATCTTTCGGATACCTGGTTAGGGGAAGCTTATTTCATCCGGGCATATTATTATTTTGCGATGGTAAAACGGTATGGCGGTGTACCGATTATCCGGACGGTTCAGAACTATCCGGAACAGGGAATTGAGGAGTTGAAAGTTCCCCGGAATACGGAAAAAGAAGTGTATGATTTTATTGCGGAAGATCTGGATGAAGCCATCCGGTTACTTCCAGAACACAGTCTGGCCTCCGGAAGGGTGAATAAATATGTGGCTTATGCGTTGAAATCCCGGGCTATGTTGTATGCCGGATCCATCGCACAGTATGGAAAAATGCAGTTGAATAATATATTAGGTATTCCTGCTGCTGACGCTTCCTATTATTATAAACTCAGTTATGAAGCCTCTAAAATGCTGAAAGGTACATATTCACTTTATTCAAAATATGCTGACAAGTTTGAGAATTACTGGCGACTATTTCTGGATGGGGACAGCCCGGAAAATATTTTTGTGAAGTACTATAAGTATCCGGAAAAGACACATACGTTTGACTGTTTACATATTCCTTACCAAATGCGTGGTTCACAGGGCTATTCCAGCCGGTTTAATCCGACATTAGATCTAGTTGAAATGTTTGATGATATAGACGGTAATCCGTTGACTCTGGAAATCGGTACGGATCAGAATCCAGTGCGTTACCAAAACCGGATGGATCTGTTTATGAAGGTGGAACCTCGTTTACGGGCTTCTGTGATCCTACCGGGTGATGAATTTAAGGGAGAGGAGATTGATGTACAAAAGGGGGTATATGTCTCTTATCCTTCCGGCGAATTGTTGACCTCTGCTGACTTTAATGCTTTGTATGAAGGTAGAAGTATTATTGGTAAAAGCGGAATGGGGAATAATGAAACGACCGTCACCGGTTTTCATACCCGTAAATACCAGAATCCGGATGCGGATAAATCCCTGGTGCTGGAAAATCGTTCGGAACAGAGTTGGATTGATATTCGGTATGCAGAGATTTTACTGAACAGGGCAGAAGCTGCTTTTGAACTGGGAGAGGTTGAAGATGCGTTGCAGGCAATTAATCAGGTGCGTGAACGTGCCGGAGCGAAGTTGTATACCGCTGACCAGTTAACGGCAAAAGTAATTCAGAAAGAAAGACGGATGGAACTGGCTTTTGAAAATCAAACCTTCTGGGATCTGAGGCGTTGGCGAGTAGCGGATATGGAGATTAATAACCGTCAGTTTACGGCTTTGTGTCCCTGCTATATTTATGATGAAGATAAATATATTTTCAAACGGGAATATGTTGGACCCCAATATACGTTTGACGTAAAGCTGAACTATGCAAAGATCCCGTCCGGTGAGATCTCAAAGAACGATAAACTGGAACAGAATCCTGGGTATTAATAACTAAATTCGATATAAAATGAAATACATTCAATTCTTTTTCTGTGTAAGCCTGCTTGTTTGCATCGTGGCATGTGAAAAGCTGGATAATTATGATGAACCGGCAGAAACACTGACCGGCAAAGTGATTGACCAGGTGACAGGTGAACCATTGATCACGGAACAACCTAATGGCTACCGGATTAAATTGTCAGAGATAAGCTGGAGTGAGAATCCGGAGCCGGAATACTTCTGGGGAAAAGCAGATGGGACATTTAATAATACTAAGCTATTTGCCGGCACGTATGAGGTCTCACCGGTAGAGGGAGCTTTCTTTGATGTATCCCCACAAACCGTTGAGATCAAAGGCCGCGTGGAACTGGAATTCAAAGTGATCCCTTACCTGTCGGTTGCTACTTCCGGAGTGGAGCTTAAAGGGGGAAATACGCTGGAAGTGATCTACACCATTTCCAGGAGCCAGACCGGGGATAAAATTTTGGATTCGAGGGTGTTTGTTTCTACCAATCCCAATGTGGGCACGAATATCCTGATTACGGATCTGAGCCCGTTGAATAACCTGAGTGAAACTCCGGATGAGGTGGTCCTGGAGACTACGTATACGGAAGCGATCACCGGACTGGAAAAAGGCCAGACTTATTATGTACGAGTAGGAGCAAGAACAGATAACCCGAATAAGCGGTATAACTTCACGCCGGTAACTGCTGTCACTATTCCCTGAAGCATGGGACAGGGAGCTATCAGGTAGCTCTCTGTCTTTTCTTTTTATCTGTTGGCGATATATATTATATGTATGCCAGCCATTTATATGTCTACTAATTACTGATTCAAATGAAAAAATATAGTTTCTTTTTTATCTTTTGTTGTCTTCCCTGGCTGTTGCAAGGCCAGTCAAATCCTGTTTTCAAAAATGAGAATATGCCTGCCCATGAGCGTATCATGGATCTTTTATCTGTGCTATCCGTAGAGGAAAAGATCAGTTTGTTACGGGCTACCTCACCGGGTATACCCCGGTTGGATATTGAAAAATACTATCATGGAAATGAAGCCCTCCACGGAGTTGTACGTCCGGGACCCTTTACGGTTTTCCCACAGGCTATCGGGTTAGCTGCTATGTGGAATCCGGAACTGCACTATCGGATTGCTTCTGTGATCTCGGATGAAGCGCGAGCCCGTTGGAATGAACTGGAACAGGGGAAAAAACAGGTAGGACAGTTCAGTGACCTGTTGACTTTCTGGTCTCCTACGGTGAATATGGCACGGGATCCCCGATGGGGAAGGACGCCCGAAACGTATGGAGAAGATCCGTATCTTTCCGGTGTTTTAGGGACTGCTTTTGTGAAAGGATTGCAGGGAACGGATGATCGTTACCTGAAAGTGGTAGCTACTCCTAAACATTTTGCGGCTAATAATGAGGAACATAACAGGTTTGAGTGTAATCCTCAAATCACAGAGCGTCAATTGCGTGAATATTATTTTCCGGCGTTTGAAGATTGTATCATCAAAGGGGGAGCCGCCTCTATTATGACCGCCTATAATGCAGTCAATGATATTCCCTGTACGTTGAATAGTTGGCTGATCCAAAAGGTGTTGCGGGAGGAATGGGGATTTAACGGATATGTGGTATCTGATTGCGGAGGTCCTTCGCTGCTCCTGACCGGACATCAGTATGTAAAGACCAAAGAAGCGGCTGCCACTTTGTCCATCAAGGCCGGACTGGATCTGGAGTGTGGAGATGATGTCTACATAGAGCCTTTACTGAAAGCGTGGGAGTTGGGGATGGCAACGGATGCGGATATTGATTCGGCGGCTTATCGTATCTTACGGGCGCGTATGAAGTTAGGCCTGTTTGATAATCCCCGGCATAATCCCTATAATTATTTATCCCCGTCCATTGTCGGGTCTCCAGAACATAAAGCGTTAGCACTGGAGGCTGCCCGGCAGAGTATGGTTCTTTTAAAGAATGATAAGAATATGCTTCCGATCCGTCCTGAAAAAATAAAATCAATCGCAGTTGTGGGGATCAATGCCGGAAATTGTGAGTTTGGAGATTATAGTGGGACACCTGTTGGAGAGGCTGTTTCTGTCCTGCAGGGAATCCGGAACCGGGTGGGGAATCAGGTGAGCGTGTTGTATGCACCCTGGATCTCTTCCGTCGATGGATATGAACTTATTTCTGCCTCTTATTTTCCGGAAGGGTTACAGGCGGAATATTTTACGAACAGGGAACTACAGGGATCTCCTAAGGTTCGGGTGGATGACTGGATTAATTTTGAGCCGGTCAATCAGGCACCGGACCCGTTTCTTCCGGCTTCTCCTCTGTCTGTTCGGTGGACCGGTAAGCTGAAACCGTCAGTGTCGGGTGTCTATACGTTTGGTTTTCAAACGGATGATGGTTGCCGGTTATATATAGATGGTGAGAGGATGATTAATGAGTGGAAAACACAGGGGGTGACGACGAATTATGCCACGGTGGAGCTGGTTGCCGGGAAAGAGTACGAAATAAAGGCCGAGTACTTTGATAATGGGGGAGATGCGGTTGCTAAATTGTACTGGAAAACGCCGGATATCGGAACGAAAGATCGCTTATCCCTTTTTGGTGAAGCTGGCCAGATTGTACGGAAAAGTGATTTGGTAGTGGCTGTTTTAGGGATTAATAAGAGTATTGAGCGGGAAGGACAGGACCGGTACGACATTACTTTACCGAAGGATCAGGAAGAGTTTATCCGGGAAATCTATCAGGCCAATCCAAATACGGTAGTCGTATTAGTTGCAGGCAGTTCACTGGCGATTAACTGGGTAAACGACCATATTCCGGCGATATTGAATGCCTGGTATCCGGGTGAACAGGGAGGGACAGCCGTTGCGGAAGTGCTGTTCGGGGATTATAATCCGGCCGGAAGATTGCCGCTGACTTACTACAACAACCTCGATGAACTACCTGCTTTTGATGACTATGATATCACAAAAGGAAGAACTTACCAGTATTTTACCGGAAAACCGTTATACCCTTTTGGATATGGATTAAGTTACACCACTTTCCTTTATCAGGATCTGCAGGTAAAACCGGCTGTAGAAGGGGATAGCCTGCATATTTCTTTCCAGTTAAAAAACACAGGAAAAAGAAAAGGAGAAGAGGTGGCACAACTCTATGTGAAACTTCCGGATTCGGATATTCCTATGCCTGTTAAACAGCTAAAAGGATTTAAAAGGGTGATGCTGGATAAAGGAGAAAACAGCCGGATAGAAATGACGGTAAACAAAAATGATTTACGTGTATGGGATAGCCAGGCGAAGAAATTTATAATTCCCAAAGGAATATATACTTTTATGATCGGGACTTCCTCGGACGATATCCGGTTAACCACTCAAATAGATCTCTGATTAATAATTCTCTCTTTTTTAGACTAAACATGTTGTTCAGAGGTATCAGGTACGGATTCTGTAGAAATTAAAATTCTATAGATACTCCGTACCTGATTTTGTTAATACTCAGAGATTAATAGTTATCATTCTGTGTCAATGCTCCACCTATATAGTCGATCTCGGTTTGGGGGATCGGGTAGGGCCAGGTTTTATCAGATACCATTGTTCCGGCACCAGAATATATCCCTTCGGCTGTTTTGCCGAAAGCCTGCATGGTGCTGGTGAAAGTACCCCACCGCAGCAGGTCATACAGACGCAATCCCTCTCCGGCCAGTTCCACCCGGCGTTCATGTCGCAGGGCAGCTCTCAGGTCATCCGTGAGTTTGACTTTGTATTTTTCGTTGAAGATGGCTTCTGTGACCCGTTCTGATTCCGGAACGTTGAATTTCCTGTGTTTAGCATAGGTATCTACCGGAGAAGTCGTTACAAAAGCCCGGTAACGGATCCGGTTGAGGATATTCACTACTTCCTGCTTGTCTCCTCCGGTTTCCAGCAGACATTCAGCATACATTAGTAATACATCTGCATAACGGATGTGGTAGAAAGTCCAGTCAGTATCGATCAGACTTCCGGTTGGGCGGCGGTCCCAGTCCAGATATTGCTTCCGGCTGTGTTGCTGGGGAAAATTATCATACCCGGAATAGTCGTGAAGTTCATCTGTACCGTCCGGTTTGGTAAAAATATCCCCCGTGGACATGACAGTGTGGACCAGACGCGGATCACCAACCTCATATTCACTGACCAGATCATTAGTCGGACATTCTCCGCCCCAACCTCCGGCAGCTCCACGACCGACATTCATCTGTGGACAGACACTACCGCTTGTGTAGGTGGGGATATACGAACGGAGGGTAATGAATACCGCTTCTTTGGATTTGTATCCTTTCTCTGTGCTATTGAAGAGGTCCTCATAATCATCTACAAGATCATAATATCCGGTATTGATCACCGCCTGTAGGTCTGCCCGGGCAGATTCATAATCTCCGAAGAACATGTATACTCGGGCACGGAATGCCCGGGCCGCTTCTTTAGTGACCCTGCCTAATTCAGAAGAAGAAAGTTCGGTTACACTGGGCAGGTTGGATTCATTGATCGCTTTTCCCAGGTCCGAAAGGATAAATGCTTTTACTGTTTCTCTGTCTGATTTTACGATCTCATCCTTGTCTATAGCATTTAACAGTTCTTCTATGATCGGTATGTTCCCAAAAATAGTGGCCAGGTCATAATAATAAAAAGCTCTCAGGAAATGTCCTTCTGCGATCCAGCGTCGTTTTTTTGCTTCCGGAACTAATGCTCCGCCGGTTTCTATCAACTGTGTTTCCGGAGTAACAAGGTTTAGCAGCACATTGCAATTAGCGATAGCCGTTCGGTATCTATGAAACCAGAGGTCAGTGATCAGGGTGTTACTGGCCTGCGGGTTGCCGCGGGTTAGTTCTGTGATTGTGGAGCGATCTCCCGCATCAGATCCTCCTTTGGAGAAATCATCGGTCAACTGGTCTCCTAAATCAAATTTCATGGTTTGATAGTTCCATTGGTCAAGAATAGGGGTATAGCAGTTCACTAATAATTTGAAGCCGGCGTCTTCCGTACTCAGATAGGTATCTTCATCCAGGGAACCTAAAGGTGGCCTGTCGAGAAAATCAGCCGTACAACTGAGGAATATACAACCGGCTAAAACTGTAAGCCAGAAATAGGTGGCTATTTGATATATTGTTTTCATCTTGTATTTGTATTTTGAAATTAGAACTTTAAGTTAACACCAAACATATAGGTCCTTGCCTGTGGGTAGAATCCCATATCAATACCTGTATATAATGGATTGTTGTCAAACTCTCCGATCTCGGGATCTAAACCGGAATATCCAGTGATGGTGAAAAGATTCTGGGCTGCTACGTATACCCGCAGGGAACCGAGTGTCAGTTTTTTAGTGATGTGATCCGGAAGGGTATAACCTAACTGGATATTTTTCAGTCTGACATAGGAGCCGTTTTCCACGAACCAGTCTGACATCTCAAGATTCATACGGCTATCTGCGTCAATGGCAAAATTCTTATTTGTGCTACCTGGTCCGGACCAATAGGTGATAAGAATATCTTTCGGGGCATTATACCAGCCGGTTCCTGAATAGATATCATATTTAAGAACATTCAGAATATCATTCCCTACTGATCCCTGGAAGAATAGGGAAAGGTCAAAACCTTTATATTCTCCGGATAAGGTCAGGCCAAATGTGAAGTCCGGATGTGGGTTACCTGTCATCACACGATCTTCGTCATCTAATTTACCGTCTCCGTTCACGTCCACAAATTTTAGGTCACCCGGTTTAGCTCCCGGCATCACCTGCTGTCCGTTATTAATATAATTGTCAATTTCCGCCTGTGTCTGGAAAACACCGTCTGTTTTAAAACCATAGAAATAGCCGATCGGCATTCCTGGTTCTGCCATGGTGTAAGTGTAATATCTCAAATGCACCCCTTTCCCCGGAATATTGGCTCCGCTACCTAAATCTTTCACTTTATTCCGGTAGGTAGAGAGGTTGGCATCAATATTATAAATAAAATCTTTACCTACTTTTCCATCATAACCAACAGTAATTTCAACCCCCCCCGGTTACTAACACTTCCCGCATTCATCCACGGATTGTTTGGTAAACCTAATGAACCGGGCAGAGGAACCTGCACTAACATGTCGGATGTCTGGCGGTCAAAGTAGTCCAGATTAAGCTTCAAAGAACCATCGAAAAACGCAAGATCTAACCCTAAATCCCATTGACGGGTCGTTTCCCATTTCAGATCGGGATTTCCTACCTGATTTCTTCCACCGGAAAGGGCCGTGTCGTAGTTTTGACCAAACAGGTAATAGCCGCCGTTACTATACGTATTCAGATAGGCACCGGAGGTATATTTCAGGTTTTGATTACCTATTTCTCCCCAGCCTACACGCAGTTTCCCCTGGGAGAACCAGTCCAGATGCTCAAAAAATGTTTCTTCTGAAAAGTTCCATCCGGCGGAAATAGAAGGGAATACCCCCCCATTTATTCCCTTTGGCAAAAGCGGAGGAACCATCGTAACGAATATTTCCGGTTACCATGTACCGGTCATTGTAGGAGTAGAATACACGCCCGAAATAAGAATTTAAGGCATGCGTATTGATATAACCACTGGCACCGGCATTCATCGTTCCCGCATCCAGTATCTGCTGGCTTTTGTCATTGTTCACCATGCCTTGTTTGGAGGCACCGATCTGTTCATATCTTTTCTTTTCGGCAGCCGTACCGACCATAACGTTTATATTATGCCGGTTGAATTTCTGCTCGTAGGTCAGGTAATTATCAAATACCCAATAGTCTGTATTATAGACAATCCTACTTACAGTTGTGTATGTATTGTATTCGTCACCATCCAGATAGTAACTGGGATTGAATCCACTACTTAGGTCACGGATCAGATCGAGGGCTATACTCGATTTGAATTTGAGAAAAGGAAGGAGTTTGATCTCTCCACTCAGGTTCGTTTTTGTTTGTATACCTGACCACTGGCTTTCTGCCATACGATCTACCTGGGCTACCGTATTTGGTTTGTTAGAATAGATAACACCTGTGTATCTCGACCAGGGGTTCGTTGGTTCGTAACGATCCATGATCCTTGCCTCTAAGAAATCAGGGATACCCACTAAGTTATCCCGGTAAACTGGAGTGATAGGATCTGCTGTAACCGTACTGAAAACAGTCGCCGTGTAGGAGTCATTTTCCGTAATATTCCGTCTGGTCTCATAGATCACATTGATATTTGCGGAAAGGTTCAGCCACTTTTTCACTTCGGAATCTAAGTTCAGCCGTCCGTTCAGTCGATCATAATCAGATCCTCTCAGGATACCTTCCTGTTTCATATAGCCAAAACTGGCACGGTATCTCAGTTTCTCCATACCACCGGACAGGGCGAGGTCATAGTTCTGTATTGGAGCATCCAGCGTACGACGGGTGGTTTCTTTCCACCAGTCTGTCCCGGCTCTTCCTCCGTTTCTTTCGAGGAAAGTAAGGATCTGTTCCCGTTTTTCCGCAGTTGCGAAGTCGTCCATCAGCTCTTTGTTTGCAGCTGCATAGGCACGGTTACGATATTCCATAAAACCTTCCGCATCCAACATATCATACCGTTTGGGAATATTCTGGAAACCGATGCTCATATCAAATTCAATCATTGTGCTGTAGGTCTCCCCACTGGCTCCCCGTTTGGTCGAAACAAGGATCACCCCATTGGCAGCACGGGCACCATAGATCGCTTGTGCAGAGGCATCTTTCAGTACTTCGATACTTTCAATATCCCTTGCATTCAACCACCCGATATCTTCCTAGGGAAGTCCATCCACTACGTAAAGCGGAGCATTACTATTGAGGGTTCCGACTCCACGTATACGTACGGTTCCCATCGAACCTGGACTACCGGAGGAGGAGATGATTGTTACACCTGCTGCTTTTCCCTGAAGAGCGTCGGCCGCACTGCGGAGAGGCAGATTGGCAATGTCTTCCCCTTTGACCTGGGATATGGCGCCGGTCAGATCCCGTTTTTTGAAAGAGCCATATCCGACCACCACTACTTCCTCCAGAGTTTGTGTATCCTCCAGTAAAGTGATACGGATAGTTGTCTGGTTGGAAACATTCACTTCCTGAGTCAGGTAACCGATATAAGAGAAAGTTAAGGTGGCATTTTCCGGAACATTCTCCAGTTGATAATTCCCGTCAATGTCAGTGATCGTACCGGTATTTCCCCCTTTGATAGTGACATTTACACCGATCAGTGGTTCCCCTTTCTGGTCAGTGACAGTCCCTGTAATTCGTTTGGATTGCTGGACAGATGGAATAGCATTTTCACTTGCTATCTGCTCTGTTCCTAATAACTGTTGCATGGAGCATACAGCTATGCAGCAACTGATTAAAATTGTTTTTTTAAACAGAATGTTTTTCATGATTTCAGAGTTTAAAATAGGTTAGATAGAAGGTCGTATACAAGTTTCAGAGGATTTCCTCACAAACCTGTTCAAAATAATCCAGACATTTTCGTATATCCGGAACAGAATGGTCCCAGTTATGTTCGTATTCAATGGAGAAAACCCCTTTGAATTGTTGTCTTTTCAGCTCCTGTAACATCTGTTTTACGTTCAGGATTCCCTGTCCCCAGATCACATCGTGTTGTTCTGCTTCTCCCGGTTGCTTTTTTGCGATGTCTTTGAAATGGAGAGAAATGATCCGGCCTTCTAATTTTCTTAGACAGTCGATCTGGTTTAGTCCTTCCCGTTTCCAATGACCGACATCAGAACAGGAACCAATCAGCAGACTTCGGTTAGAGACTTGTTGTAACAGCAACTCCGGTTTCCAGTAATCAGAAGGTTGAGGGTGGTTATGAACAGACACTTTTATCTGATAGGTTTTCGCCAGGCTTTCCACCAGATCCCAGTCTTTCACGGCTGGTTCACAAGTGATAAATTCCATCCCCATAGATTGGGCGAAACGGAACATTTGTTCCCATTCCTCCGGCTGGTCCGTCATAAATACACCGGTTCCTACAATTTGAATCCCTTTGGAGGTTGCGAGATCTTTGATCTCTTTTCGGGTTTGTTCGTCCATCTGATAGCCAAATACCTGGTCTCCCCACTTGCCTCCTAATCTATGTCCCGGATAGATCTCTATATATTGGATCCCTAACTCCCGGGTTTTGTCCAGGGCTTCCGGAAGGTTGAAACGGTGGAAAGAATAGGACTGGATACTCAGACGCCAACCCTGTTTTTCCGCTTTGGTTTGGGAGTGCAGAGGAGTATTTATACCTATAACAGATAGGAATACGATAAATAATTGACAGATATGTTTCATGGTTGCTATGTTTTAATTTTCTTATTTCGGCATATCCGGGAGAGAGAAGCCATTCTGATAGGTATGTCTGATCCATTCTTTTGCCATATCAGCCGCAGAGAACTCTGCAAATCTCCGGTCAAAGCGGGGATCTCCGTCAATCACTTTAAAGTCATCTACCGTAACGATCTTTATTTTATCATTCGGAGAGATATTCGTGAACTGCATATTTTCTCCATCCCAATGTAGTTCCCTGTGTAACCCGGTCAGTCCGGACAGGCGAACTGCCAATACTCCCATCACAACCATCTCGTTAAAAGGACCTGAGAACCCGAAATGAGAAGAGGCTTCCGTGCGGTTGGTGGCAGACTCTTTACAGGCTCTGATCCAGTCTTGTTCATGGGCATTCGTACTCCATATATCTCCGTTACCTCCTTTTACCCGTGGAATAACAGGAGTGGGCTGGTTGAAATGATCCATATCTGAAAAAGGTAAAAGCGTAGGATTCATACCATAACAGCCGGTCATGATCTTCCCTTTGGATCCGATAAAGATGATTCCACCGTTCTCATCCCCCATCATTTGCCCATCTTTCAGTTCTTCCGGCCGGGGTGGCATCAATCCACCGTCATACCAATGTACTTTTACTTCCGGCATTTTTACATTTCCTTTTGCCGGACGTGCCGGAAAAGTGTAAGTCACTACCTGAGCGTGAGGAGGAGAATAAAAATTGCTTAATGTGGAACTTCCTATTACACGGCTCGGATATTTCAGGTCTAAGGCCCAGTAGAGCGGATCCATAATATGACAGGCCATATCACCTAATGCCCCGGTTCCGAAATCCCACCAGCCACGCCAGTTCCAGGGAGTGTAAACGGAATGATACGGCCGTTTTTCTGCCGGACCGATAAACAGGTCCCAGTCTAATGTTTTAGGAGTTTTCTGTGCTTCTTTCGGTTGCTGCAATCCCTGTGGCCAGATTGGACGATCTGTCCAGCAGTGAACTTCATATACTTCACCGATTACACCGGACTGGATCCATTCTGTGATCTGCCTGCACCAGTCAAATGAATTTCCCTGATTCCCCATTTGAGTGGCCACTTTGTATTTTGCTGCTAACTTACTCAGTAATCGGGATTCATAAACAGAATGAGTTAGCGGTTTTTGAGTATAACAATGTTTGCCTAAGGTAATAGCATGAGCGGTTACACCTGCGTGCGTATGATCCGGAGTAGCCACCATGATCGCATCGATTGAAGAACCCATTTCGTCAAACATAACCCGCCAGTCTTTAAATTTTTTTGCTTCCGGGTAGTCTTTAAACGTTTTACCAGCATATCCCCAGTCCACATCGCATAAGGCCACAATGTTCTCACTTTTCATATTCGCCAGATTCCGGCGACCCATACCACCGACACCGATGCCGGCAATATTCAGTTTGTCGCTGGGTGCTGTGTAACCAAAGGATTTACCCAGGACAGATCCCGGTACGATCGTTAAACCGGCTGCGGCGAATGCACCTGTTTTAATAAAATTTCTTCTGGAAATGTTTTTCATACATATTTGATTTAGAAAGGTTATTGAAATTCTTACACATGCTGTTAGAGGTGTAAAAACTGATTGATAGTCATCATAAAGTAGTGTGTCGATACCTAAAGGGTATAGAAGATCTTACGGGAATATATATTACTCCCTCACAACGGTATTTAATTTTATGGATCCGGATTCTGAACCGGAGCTATCTGAAGCCGTTATCTCCCTTTGGCGGCTTCCAGGTATTGAAAGTTTTTTATAGTACCTTTTTTCGTTAGTTAAACATGTGAATAAATTCCGGTAAAATATGTGTACCGGATTGGGAGATAATTTAATAAAGCTCTTTCATATGGGATAGTTTTTAATAATAAGTTTTTAAATAAGTTTGTTCTATTCTAAGATTTAAAGTTGAGTTTTTGCAAAAAATCTTTCTTATGATGCAAATATAATAAATTATTTTAATAATAAAAGCGTTTTAAATGAAATTATTATGTTAATATCTTCTTTTATTGGTTGAATTTAATAAAAATACAATGGGATGGGTATGTAAGCTATCGTTTTAAAAATAGAATTTGAAATGTTTCATTGATAGAAATAAAAAGACCCGTAAAAATGTTCCACTTCCTATTGCATGGTATATACCCCCATATTCTCGTAAAACAGCAAGTTATTTATTGTAAGTCAGAAAAACGTAAATAGAATAACTCCGGCGTCACACCGGAGTTACAATAGGAAGTATCGGAACATTTATTTACTGAAAGCGTTAATGATGGCTTTCCGTATTTTTGTTATTACGTGCATATACGATTCGTAATACTACCATTGCGATAGTTACTACGCCTAATACAGCCATGAGTGTATCTTTCATCGCTACATTTTCAAAATCGGATGTACCCGTTAATACCAGTATGATAAACGAAACCATCATGACTGCGTCTACCAAATCTTTATTTATACGCATAATTATATACTTATTTAAATGTTATTGGAAATTTGTTTATTAAAGATTATTTTTCCTCAGCAGGTGTTTCCTCTGTCGGTTTTTCCGAAGGATTGCTCAGCCCTTTCATAACACCGAACAGACCAATGCCCAAAGTCACCATGACGATTATTAATTTAAGATAGTCGTTCGTAATAAGTGAACTACAAGCTAACACACAACCTGCAATGATTAACAGAATAAATAAGTATATAGAGGTTTTATTTGATTTCTTAGCCATATGTCTTTGATTTTTAAGTTATAATAATGTATTGAACAATTATATGCACACGCATACAGTGTATGAAATACGGGATTCCATACAAAACAAAACTATGCTATTAAAAATCAAATAATGAGCTTCCGCAAAGCATATATGTGATATCCTTTACGGCAAAGAAGAGAAGAATAATTTATTGTTTGACAAAAAGATATATGCTCTGATATCTTCTGAAGGCGGCCGGTTCCTTTGATACGGATGTCATACAGGAGTTTGACCGCATGTCTCATTATTCTTGTATTGAAATGATAATTCGTGGATTGAACATTCCGGCGGGGAGTTAAGAAGTTGTTGCTCCGCATATCTTTGCTGAGAACTTCCAGCCGGTAAGGAATATCCATACTCCTGTCCTGCATAATCGCTTCCCGTTCTTTCATGATCTGTTCGTCACAGTTCATCTCTTTTTCGTTAGAGAGAAACAGTGTCAGTGAAAGCAGGAGTGTCGTTATGAATAAAAAGTACTTCATGTAGGCAAAGTTAATATGTTTTATTTATTTAATGGGTCAATACTGGCTATTTTGTTTCTATTTTTGTAGTCTAAAATGTGAAAAATGTCTCAGGAAAAGAATAAAATAGGTGCCTGGATAGAAGCTGCCCGGCCCAAAACGTTGCCGGCCTCTCTCAGTCCGGTGTTATTAGGATGTGCCTTAGCCTACCGGGATGGGGTTTTTCAGCCGGTTCCGGCTGTTCTTTGTTTATGGGTTGCGCTGCTTGCACAGATCGCCAGTAATTTTGCCAATGACTACTTTGATTTTAAAAAGGGAGCGGATACGGAAGACCGTCTGGGACCGGAGCGGGCCGTTGCTTCCGGATGGATCAGTCCGGGCGCGATGTTAATTGCTACATTCCTGACCCTGGGGTTGGCTTGTCTTCTTGGATTGATGCTGCTGTTTTATGGGGGATGGGAACTTTTATGGGTTGGAATGGCAATCGCGATCGCTGTTTTAGCCTATTCGGCAGGTCCTTTTCCGTTAGCCTATAACGGCTTAGGTGATGTTTGTGTATTACTATTCTATGGTGTGATTCCGGTTTGCTTTACCTATTATGTACAGGCAGGCACGTTTTCTTTGCTGTCCGTCTTACTTTCAGTTTCTTTAGGTCTCTTATCCACTAATATTCTGGTGGTTAACAACTACCGGGATTATGAGCAGGATAAGATAGCTGCCAAACGCACCACTATTGTACTGTTTGGTAAAACATTCGGCCGGTATTTCTACTTGTTGAACGGGATTATCGCTCTATTGATCATCATCCCTTTGTTGTTTGTCGCCCCGTCCTGGCAGATCGCTCTTTTTGCCCTCTTTTTCGTCCTGTTCCTTTCGACCTGGAAAGAGATGGGAAAATATACCGGAAAAGAATTGAATCAAACATTAGGCAAGACTGCCAGGAATGTCCTGATATTTGCTGTTTTGTTGAGCCTATTGTTGCTTTTATAACATTTCTTCCGGACAAGATTGGGCATAATTCACAGTTATTTCGCCCGGACTCTTACAACGCAGGACGCAATTTTTGAACCGTCTTCGGATCTTGCCGTAATAGTCGCATCATGGCCTCTTGCTAATGCCTGTACATAATACCGGTGATCTATACCCACTACAGTAGGATGGGAAGAGGTTAATGTATAGTTCTTATTTCCTGCGTTTTCGGGATAGAAAATGACTTCCGGTTTGACAATTTCACCTACTTCGAGGGTGTATACAGCCTGTTCAAATTCAATTCTCTCGACAGGAATTTGCTTAACAAGAACTCTGCAACTTGCATGGAATCTTCCATCTTCTGTCACAGCGGTAAGCAGGCTTGGACCAATTCCAACAGCAACCGGAATGCCCTCTTCACTGATAGAGACAATGTGGGTGTGAGAAGAGATCCAGTTGATTTTTTGCTTAGTCGCATTTTCAGGAATGAACAACACCGGAATATCTATCTGTTCTCCTACAAATACCTCTATATTATCTTCTTTGATCTCGATCCCTTCCAGGGGAGTCGGTTCAACTATTACTTTGCAGCTACTCCGGATCGTTGTGTTTTTAATAGTAACAGTTATTTCTGCTTCTCCAATATCTTTCGCTGTGATTACCCCATCGGTAACATCCACGATACCGGAATTACTGGATGACCATTCTACTTCCGGGTTTGTAACCTGGGTAGGTGTCAAAGTATAGGTCAGCGTTTCTGTTTCTCCGGCTTTGAGGGTAATCTCACTTTTATTTAATTGAATGCCTTCCACTTCAGCAGGTTCGATCGTGACCTTACAGGTAGAAACCAACGGATAAAGATCCTCAGTCAACACATCTGTGGTAGTTACCCGGACCGTGGTGATTCCTGCTTTTTCAGCTTTGAAAAATCCTGTTTGGTCAATACTGGCAATTTTTACTGAAAGAGTCGTATCTGTAACTCCCCAGCTGTACCCGGGTGTTTTTGCATCTTGTGGTGTGTGGGACACTTTGAACTGGTATTCTTCCCCCACTTTTAAAGTAAGTGCTGACTGGTCTAAACTGATGGCTGTTACGACAGCTTCCTCTTTCTCATCACTACAGGCACTTAAAAAGCAAAGGATAAGAGATACAAAAATGATCATTCTATTCATGGAGTATAAATGATAATGGTAAATAAGTTAGTACATATATATACCTGGTTCATCTGAGCTTGTTAATTTAGATAAGACGGACTTTGTTTGTAGTCCTTCCTCTTCCGTATATCCGGATATTTAATTTTCAGGTCTTTGATGCAAAAATAATCAAAAAAACTTTATATGAAAGAGATACAGGGTTGATTCACGGATTCACCCGAGAAATAGCTGTCAGGAAGAATGGAGGTCTGACATCGCTTGATGCTTCCTTTCCCATGGATCCGGAAAAGGGAGAACAATGTGAGAGCAAGTGTGTTTTATAGGTACATATAGATTAGAAAATAAGTTGAATATGAAGAATGCAGGGATTTTAATAGGGATCATTTGTCTTTATCTGTCTTCCTGTAAATACAAAAGTCCGGGAAATGATGACCATACACGGACCCATCTCCTGACAACAGAGAAAGCAGATGAGGAAAATGTGTTACCGGTCAATCCGTTTGTTATCTATCTGGATCTTCCCGGAGGAAAAGTTTCTCAGGAGATCCATAAAAGTGAGAACCAAACCATAGAAGTGGTGTTTCATTCGGGAAACTATGACACCCTACATGCGGCTTTGTTTTCAGATGATGACCAGGCAAACATCTCTATTGTAGGGATCATCCGGCCGGATAGTCTCTCAGAAGGGCCGTTTGGACGTAGTCTGACCTATGATTTCCCGATGGAAGGGAATTACAGGTTAGTGATTGATGAAAATGAGATGGCAGGTGAATCCTGGAGTGGAGATTTCCGGGTGGAAATGGAGTTGTTATGCAAAGAAGACAGGGAAGGAATGAACAATTTCTAACCTGCACTGTTGTATATATGTATGCCATCCGTTTTCTTTAATAAATAATTGAATAAATCATATTTATATGAATAAATGGATCTGGATGTTTATCCTTTGTGTCTTTGTGATAGGCAGCTGTTCTTCTCCGGCCCGGAAAGGGCAGGCAGAGAATGTGGAAGCCGGAGAGGAAAGAAAAGAACCTCATATTGATCTTTTTCAGGTAGAATCCATGCAGGTGATTTATACGGATAATGAAGAGATGGTCCGGTACCTGAGTGAGAATGACAGAGTCCGGATTGGCGAATGGATCAGTGATGCCCGGTATGATGAACAATGGAATGATAGTAATATCATGATTAAAATGATCGCCCCGGACTATACTGTTATTATCCGGTACAGGGATTTAACTCCCGAAGAGGATGACTGGCTGATGATCTGGAAAAATACCGGAAAGATCAAATATCAAAACCTGTGGTATATAGCAGGAGAAGAAAAAACAGCAGATATAAGCCGTTTATTGGAAGGGTACCGGGAAGATCCATGATCCGTATCGGTAAAGAAAAAACAGTTATGACAATAACCAAATTAACCAAACCTTTTCTATGGAAATTTTACAAACCTTTCTCATGCCAAGTGCATGGCTGGCACTATTAACTTTGACTTTTCTGGAAATTGTCCTGGGAATAGATAACATTGTATTCCTCTCTATCATGTCGACCAAAGTTCCCCCCAGTCAACAGGCACATGCCCGTACCGTGGGTTTATTACTGGCGATGCTGGCAAGGATCGGACTACTTTTCGGTATTTCTTTACTCATGCGGTTAACCAAGCCTATTTTTTCTTTTGATACGGTCTGGATAGACGGATCAGTCACCGGACAAAGCCTGATCATTTTGGCAGGAGGATTCTTTCTGCTTTATAAAAGTGTAACTGAAGTTCATAATAAACTTGAAGGAGTGGATGAACCGGCAGGTATAAAGGCACCTACCAGCCATTTCTGGCGTGTGATCATTCAGATCGTAGCTTTAGACATCGTTTTTTCTTTTGATAGTGTGTTGACTGCCATAGGGATGGTTAGTTTCCGGGATTTCGGATATGGAGGTGCGATGGCAATTATGGTACTGGCTGTTGTGGTAGCGGTTATGTTAATACTCCTTTTTTCCGGTCCTATCAGTAAATTTGTCAATGATCATCCTACGATCCAGATGCTGGCTCTCTCTTTTTTGATTCTGATAGGAGTGATGCTCTTAGTAGAGGCCGCCCATTTGGCTAATATCTCATTCTTCGGAGAAACGGTGAACGAGATCCCGAAAGGATATGTTTATTTTGCCATCGCCTTTTCTTTGCTGGTAGAAATGTTAAATATGAAACTAAGCCGTAAAAATACTCCGGTCAGGTTAAAGAAGAAACAGGCAGGACAGGAAAAAGAATATCCCGGAAAAAGTATAGATGAAGTATAGAATGAAAAGGATCCTTTTTCTTCTATTTGTATAGAACAGAAAAAGCAGATAGATATGGAAAAGCTAAACATTCTCTGGACGAGTGACAATAAGGATACGATCTTTAATATGATCTCCATGTATGCTCTTAATTCAAAAAAGAGGAATTGGTGGGAGGAAGTGAATCTGATCATGTGGGGAGCTTCCGTCCGGTTAGCAGCAATGGACACACAGGTGCAGACAGAGATCCGGATCATGTTGGATGAAGGAGTACATATTGAAGCCTGTAAAGATTGTGCAGACCGTTTTCAGGCCTCCGAAGTACTGGAAAAACTGGGAGTAAATGTCCGGTATATGGGAATCCCGTTAACCGAATATCTCAAGGCAGGAGAAAAGGTACTGACGATCTGATAAAAGACATCGTTATTCATAAATCCCGGGAAAATAATTTCTGTTATTTTCGGAAAAACGGTTTCTATACAGACAGGAAGAATTGGCTGTTCCTTCCCATCTATATAAAAACTAAGATCATGCTTTGAGTTCAATCACCATAGATTCCCGGGCTTTGACAGTGAATCCCCTGTCCAGACTTACTTTTCTTCCGGTCAGAATATTCAGGGCACTGGTATATCCTTCCAGACACTCATTAAATTTTTCCCATTTGACTTTGACATCCTTTTTAGAAGGATTCAGAAATACAAAAACACTTTCTTTGTCCGTATATCTGAAAAAAGCATAGGTATTATTCTCCGGTAGGAAATGAGTTGTTTTTCCCTCATGGATAGCACCCGCATGCTTACGCCAGTTGAAAAGCTTTCGTGTATGTTCAAAAATCTCTCTCTCTTTTTTATTCATCCGCAGGCCGGTAAATAGATTTTTCCGGTCACCCTTCCATCCACCCGGAAAATCTATACGGGCGGCTCCGTCACCTTTGGAAAGGTCGGTGGAGCGGAATCCGAATTCTGTGCCGTAATAGAGTTGTGGGATGCCCCTCAGGGTTGCCAACAAAGTGATTCCCAGTTTGATTTTTGCGATATCTCCACGCATGGAATCTGCAAAGCGTTCTATATCATGATTGTCTAAAAAGATCATGAGTTTCAGAGGATCCTGGTAGACAAAATCCAGCGCTAATGCTTCGTAGAGCCGGTTCATTCCCTCCATCCACCCGTCTGAGTCTGTTTCAAGCCCTTCTTTAAGTGCTTCCTGCAAAGGAAAATCCATTACCGAGGGAAGATAAGAAGCATATCCATCCTGTTTGGGTTTGTTTCCCTGCCAGTAAGCGACAATAGCAGGCGAGGAATGCCAGCATTCTGCTACGATACTCAATTCCGGATACTCCTCTAACAGGCCTTTGGTCCACCGGGCAGCAGCATATTTTTCGTTATAAGGGAAGGTATCTACTCGCAGGCCATCCAGATCCGTCCACTCGATCCACCAGATATAAAGCTGGAGAAAGTAACGGAGAACATACGGGTTTTCAAGTGCCATATCCGGCATCGCCTTATCAAACCAACCGTTCACGGTCTGTTCTTTATTGAGTTGCGACCTATTAGGATCTGTTACTACGGCCAGACGATAATTGGAAGTAACGACCCCGCTGTGTAAATGTACCCAGTTACGGAAAGGCAGATCCTTCATCCACCAGTGTGCACTGCCACAATGGTTTGGAACAGCGTCCATGATTACTTTTAACCCTTTTTCATGCGCCTCACGGACCAGTTGTTTATATAGCTCATTACTTCCAAACCTTGGGTCTATACGATAATAATCCGTACAGCCATATCCATGATAAGAGCTTTTTGGCTGGTTGTCTTCCTGTGGGGGAGTTAGCCATAAAGTAGTAACCCCCAGATCAACCAGATAATCCAGATGATCGATGATACCCTGCAGATCTCCCCCATGTCTTCCGGAGGGATCAGTCCTGTCTATCTTCTCTGTGGTATCCGGTGTGTTATCAATGGAGGGATCCCCGTTTGCAAAGCGGTCCGGCATCAGCAAATAAACCATATCTGCGGAAGTATAGCTTGTGCGGGAGGCTGCGTTTTTCCTTCTTTTTTCTATCCGGTAGGTAAAACCGGCCTTCTCTGTTCCCTTATGAGTAGTAAACAGATATTCACCCGGAGTAAGTTCCGGAGAGATCTCTATATCTACAAAAAGATAGTTGGGGCTTTCTGCCGGGTGAACTTCACGTATGGTAATCCCTTTTGTATCTGTCTGAACCTCTCCTCCGGCTAAATCCTTCCCATAAATCATTAGTTGGAGAGGGGTTTTCATCCCTATCCACCAGCAAGGTGGTTCAATGCGTTGAATATTCATTTCTTCCTTTGTTTTTGATCTGACTATAAACCATTCTTATAAAGCACTTAAGCCTCCGGTTACTCCATACACTTCACCAACCACATACGTGGCTTCATCGGAAGCAAGGAATACATAAATGCCAGCCATTTCAATGGGTTGACCCGGACGTTTCATCGGTGTGTCAAGCCCATGGATCGGTATTCCCTCGTCCGGATTTCCACCGGAAACTTCAAGCGGTGTCCAGATAGGGCCCGGACAAACTGTATTGACCCGGATTCCTTTGTCCAGTACCTGTTTTGATAAACCAATACTAAAAGCCACCAACGCACTTTTAGAGGCGGCATAGTCCAGGAGTGTCTTGTTCGGTGTATAATATTCGGCAGAACCGGTAAAAATAATAGAAGAACCCGCAGGCATATGGGGAAGAGCAGCCTTAGAGAGATACATCGGGGAAAATACATTGACGGCGAATGTTTTTTCAATTTGTCCGGCTGTTAAGTCTGCAATATCTTTCTGGGCAATCTGTACAGCTGCGTTTGGGATCAGGATATCCAGTCCGCCCAATTTTTCTATGGCTTCCTCTACCACCTCTATACAAGCCTGCTCCTCGCGTAAATCACGGGCAATCGTAATCAGTTCTTTTCCCTCTTGCTTTAAAAGATCTTTTAAAGACTGGGCATCTTTTTCCTCTACCGGTAAATAGGTAATCGCCACTTTTGCTCCTTCCCGGGCATAAGCGATCGCAATCGCACGGCCGATACCTGAATCACCGCCTGTGATCAGTGCTTTTCTTCCTTTCAATCTACCATGACCCACATAGTTTTCTTCACCACTATCAGGAATTGGTTTCATTTCACTTTGCAGACCGGGGGCCTGTTGTTTCTGCATGGGAAATTTTTCATGCGGATACATCTCCAATGGATTTTTCAATGGATTTTTTTCCTCTTTTTCCATAAGTCTCATTTTTAAGAATTGATATAAGAAAAACAAATAAAAACAGGAGTTGTTTTCCTCTCTATTAGGCAGATAGATAGTTTATTGTATAATTTCCGGTTTTTGTGGACCGGAGATTGATCCTTTCTGTCATTCATCAGAAAGAATCGGTTGTTCGTCATATAAATTTGATTTTGCATAGGTGGATCCATCATTTTGAACTACTTATAAAAAACAACAACATGATGTACAGATATTTGTTCTGATCCATACGGAGACCTCCCGTGAGATAGTATATTTCATGTTGAAACACTTTGTGGAAATACTTCCGGAAAAGAATTTCATTCAGGTTCATCGTTCATATGGACCACATCAAAGCGATCGAAGGAAATAGGTTAAAAATAGGCAGTCATACGACTCCGGTAGGACGTTCCGGAAGAGAAAAAGTATTTGAGACAATCCTTTCTAACCGCATAGTGAAATAAAGTGGAATTTTCACGATATGAAAAATACAAAAAGTAATTAAATGTGCTTTGTGGTTATCATAAAGATAAAAATATTTACTTTTTGATAACGAGTAAAAATCTCCGGAATAGCCAACGAAGAAGAAAACAGGACGTTTGTAGACTTGTTTGAAAATGTCTGGGCATGATTTCTTGAAAAAGTAGGCATGATTTTACTAAACGGTAGGTATGAATCAGGAGAACGATAGGCATGAATTGGCAAAAACAGTAGGCACGAATTTTTAAAAGGTACTTTTTTCCGACAAAAAAGCACTGGAAAATGGCTGTTTTTCTTTTTTTTAACTACTCCTTGCTTCAGAGAGTTGATCCTGTTAGAACTAACAAATGTCTCTTCTTATATTAACATGGTTTACCTCCTATCCCAATCACCGGGCAGGACTGTTGAAAATCTCTGAAAATAGTAAGATGAATCCCTGAAATGATAACAATATGTTATGACTCAACTTTCCGTGAGTAGTTTTTTTACTGGTTTTGCAGACCTGATGGAAAAATATAAATATAGTGCCGTTCAGTTGACAATCTGTCAATTTGCTTATTGGTAGCAAAATGACAAAAAGGTGGAAAAGTTTCCGGTTTACTGATTCTTTCTTATTTTTATGGAATAAAATGTTTTCAACGGATAATGCGTATAAAGTATGAATAAACGACAAATGAAAAAGATCTTATTTAATATCATGATGATCCTATCAATAGGAGGATATTTTCTATCCTGCCAGCCAAAAAAACAAGACACCCTCCGGGAAGAGAGTTGTTCTCCCGAATGTGTAAGAGCAGATATGGTGGATAAAAAGGCGACAGATGAAACGGTCGCTCTCTTTAAAAATCTGAAAAGTTTATCTGAAAATCATATTTTATTTGGACACCAGGCTGCCACGGAATATGGGAGAGGATGGGCTGGCGATCAGGATCGTTCGGATGTGAAAGAGGCTACCGGATCCCATCCGGCAGTGATCGGACATGACTTTTCCGAATTTACGGGAAGTGAATCTCCGGAAGAAACCCAAAAAGAGATGGAACGACTGAGCCGGCTGATTTCGGAGACCTATAACCGGGGAGGAGTGACCACTATTTGCTGGCATTTCCGGAATCCGATTCAGGGAAATTCGTTTTACTGGGAGCAAAGTCCCGTAGGGACCGTGGAACGGTTGATCCCGGGAGGGGACTATCATGAAAAATATAAAGAAGTATTAGGACGTATCGGTTTGTTTGCCAATCAGGTAAAAGGGGCGGACGGAAAATTAGTGCCTATGATCTTCCGGCCTTATCATGAATTTGATGGGGACTGGTTTTGGTGGGGACACAGCCACACTACCCGGGAGGACTTTATCACGCTCTGGCGGTTTACGGTCTCTTATTTGCGGGATGAACTGGATGTCCATAATTTCATTTATGCTTTTTCTCCGGATTGCAGATATAACACAGAGGAAGAGTTTCTGGACCGTTATCCCGGAGATGAATGGGTAGATATGGTCGGTGTGGACAATTACGCTGATTTTGGAAGGGATAGCGGCGGTTCACTGGAGGCAGGCATTCATAAACTCAAAATTGTGTCTGACTATGCAAAGGCACATCATAAATTAGCTGCTTTTACCGAAACCGGACTGGAATCGATCCCGGATACAACCTGGTGGACTAATACCCTGTTACGTGCTGTGAAAGATCCGGATATTCAACTATCTTATGTATTGGTCTGGCGAAATGATTCCAAAAGTGAGACTCACTACTATGCCACCCCGAAAGGACATCCGAGCCATGCTAATTTTATGGAGTTTTATAATGACCCCTTCACTCTGTTCGAAAATGATCTGAAAGATATTTATAAATGGTGATTTTTTGAATACGTTTGCTGACAACAAGTCCTTTTCAACATCTATTGGTGCGGAGTTTTTGTTTATTAATAAAGGATGATAGAAGAAAAAAAGAAAATAAATGAAAAGAATCATTATTATAGGGGCTACCTCCGGGATCGGCCGTGAAGTGGCTCTGTTATATATCCGGGCCGGATGGATAGTGGGCATTGCCGGAAGGAGAGGTGACCTGTTGGAAGAGATCGCCGGAATTGCTCCGGATAGAGTCCGTACGGAAACGTTGGATGTAACAGAAGAAGAGGCCTCCCGGAAATTATCTTCCCTGATTGAAAAAACAGGAGGAATGGATCTTTTCCTGTTGAGTTCCGGTATCGGGAAACAAAATATGGACCTGCAACCGGAAATTGAACTGGATACCACTATCACCAATGTCACGGGATTTACCCGTTTGGTTACGGCTGCATTTAATTATTTCAAAAAGCAGGGTAGGGGCCATCTGGCTGTAATCAGTTCTATTGCAGGAACCAAAGGATTAGGAGCCGCTCCGGCCTATTCCGCTACGAAAAGTTTCCAGAACACCTACATCGATGCACTGGCACAATTAGCCCGTATGCAGCATCTTTCGATTACTTTCACGGACATTCGTCCCGGATTTGTGGCCACCCCTCTACTAAAGGATGACCATTTCCCGATGTTAATGTCACCGGAAAAGGTGGCAAAGCATATTGTCTTTGCACTGGAACGAAAAAAACGGGTCGTGATTATTGACACACGTTATGCCCTATTGGTCTTTTTCTGGAGACTGATCCCACGCTGGCTTTGGGAAAGATTACCTGTCAGGAACCGGTGATAGGGGACTGATGGATAAATAAACCAACCGGATAGATTGCGTTTTTTAACAGGTACTTTTTTCTTTTCTTTTTTCCAGGATCCAATCCAGTTCCAGCCCTTCCAGTAAACGGATTACCAGATAGGATATCCCCCTTTTTAATGGTTGTAATATGTGATGGATATAGATCATCTTGATGATTGATAAAATAATTTTGTACTAAATCTCTCTATTATTGAAGACGATCCATCTAAAAGAATATTTTAAATAATAACTCTTTTTGATAAGTGTAAGCTATTCCCCGCCTGTGCAGGGAACCTATTTCTTTTCCTGGAGATCATGTGACTGGAAAATAGCTGTAGTGATAGAGGGTGTTACTTTCTTTGCTTTCGTAGCGGTTGAATTGGCTGTCTAATTGATATTCAGCGGCTGCATTTTCCAAAGCCCGTATCATTTCCTGAAGGTTGGTTACCATCAGGAACCGTACGCCTACTTTCTTTTGTAACATGCAGGTTAAACGGGCTACCTGAATGATCTGTTCTGATCCCAGATAGGTTTCCGGCTGATCAAATACAACCAGTGTTTTTTTATCCAGTAATCCTTTTTTCAGCATCCGGTAAATCGTCAGGAAGTTATTCATGCTCGCTCCGCAACATCTCAGTGGGATTTGTGTACCATCTTTTCTCTTACAAACATGATGTGACCACTCGTAGCGGGTGTTTTTCTTATCCTGGTAAATTTCAGGCAGCAAGATCTCTCCTCCGATAATCGTTTCCAACATCTCTTTTATTTCTGTCTGGTGATCGAACAACCGGGAATCGGGAATAGTCCTGCCTGCTTTACGGAACCAGGAATCTTCCAGATAGGAGCGGATATGTCATCCCCGGGTACTGGAAAGGTAATAAACCTTTTGAATGTTCTCTATCCGGCCGACAAAAGGGAAATTATCCTTTGCAATGAGCTGGTTGTTTTGTAAGAGCTGGAAGTGTGTAGGGTAGTGGATGGAATAATGAATGTCCCGTGAGATCTGTTTCAGATGTTTGTAGGGTCTTTTGCTTAACCGTTCTTCGGACAGACGGAATATTTTTTCCTGATAGTTGCGTATATGGTGAAGTAGCTCCGGGAAATCCACTCTGCGATAGTCTGCTTCCAGTCCGATCTTATCTCATATACTTCTCAGGTGCTCACTATTGTAGGTATAGATTTTACCCGGTTTTTTCAAGCCGTTTAATTCATATTCGGACGTATAAGTCTGATGAAGTATTTCCAGTTGTTCAGACCAATATTGTTTGTCAGGTTTTGCCCGGCAGGAGCGTGGCTTCCGGAAGGTTTTTTTAAATGGGCAGAAGGCAGGGATTGAACAATCTGATATAGGTCTTTTTCAATTGAATCCATTTGTTGATAGGGTTCAGTCCGGATAATTTGTTCATATCTGGAAATAGAATCCAGCAACCGGTAAGTAAATTTTAATAATTCGGATTTTCCGGAACCGGAAGGTCCGGTGAGTACGGTCATACTTTTTAGATCTATATCGGCTTCCTGGATGGCTCGGAGATCTTCTACCTGTAGTTGAAGAGTGTTGCAGACTTTCATGATAATTGTTTTAAGCGTTTCCCAAATATGCATAAAAATATGATACAGAAGTGTAAAATGCCTAAAAATTAGCAGGAAAAGTAAGGTTAAACAGGTTTTTATATCTGAAAATTATTTACAAAGGAGTTATTTCTTCTTTGGGTGAAAGTTTATGCCTGTATTCAGGGTAAAAGATTTAATTCTGATAAAATTACGGGCGGAACTTGATAAGGTTCCGCCCGCTGAACAGATTGGATATGGTCAGTTCACCGGAGTGATGTGGGCTGTCCACCCACCTCCGGAATACATTTGGATCGTTTTTTGGTCGTTTGCTGTGATCCGGATCACTTCTTTTTTGTAGTCGGTAGCATCCCGGTCGGCATTGATGCCATCCCGGAAGATCTCAGCCTGGAAAGTACCTTCCCCCAGAAAGGAAAAATCTATTGTTTTTTCCCTTGCGTCCCAGTTCGTCATGGCTCCGACATACCATTCATTTCCTTTTCTGCGGGCAAGAACAATATATTCAGCAACTTCTCCATCCAGCACGATTGTTTCATCAAATACGGTTGGGATACGGGTAATGAAGTCCGTACATTCCTGTTCCCGGGTATAGTCTGTCGGACTGTCCGCCATCATTTCAAAAGGAGCCTCATAAACAATATACATAGCCAGTTGGTGCACCCGGGTTCCCTGGCTCATCGGATTATCATTGATAGTCCGGTAGATGGCACGGGTGGCATTCCGCATAGCACCCGGTGTATAATCTAAAGGGCCGGCCATCATCCGGATATAGGGGATGGTAACATCGTAGCGGGGATGATCATCCCGGATCTGTCCGTTAGTCATAGGCGCCCATTTAAAGTTCTCCAATCCTTTTACTCCTTCAAAATTGAGAATATTCGGATAAGTACGCTGGATGCCGGTTGCTTTCATCCCGTGGAGATTCAGGATCAGTTTGTTATCTGCTGCTGCCTGTGCCATCTCATACACAATATCGATCATGTGCTGATCATCACTGTCGAAGAAGTCTACTTTGAATCCTTTTACCCCCATCCGGGAATAATAGGGAAAAACCAGATCCTGCTCTTTTTGGATTAGTTCCCAGCCTGCCCAAAGGATAACCCCTACATTTTTTTCTTTACCATACGCCACTATTTCCGGAATATTCACCTCTGGTATGGATTCCATGAGAGTCGTAGTACTCCATCCCCAGTCGATGATGATATATTCTATCTGATTCTTAGCTGCAAAGTCAACGGTGTATTTATAACTCTCCGTATTGATACCAGCTTTAAAATCTACTCCCCGGAGGTTGTAGTTGTGCCACCAGTCCCAGGCTGATTTGCCCGGTTTGATCCAGGAAACGTCCTGAATACGGCAGGGAGCAGCCAATTTTTGTACCATGTCATTATTAGCCAGTTGGCTATCCTGTTCACTTATCACCAATGCCCGCCAGGGATAGGTACGGTCTCCTTGGGTCCTGGCAATATAATCAGCCCTTTGGGTCGCTACAAAATTCAACATATTGTATCCTCCCATCTCTCCAGCCAGCGGGTAGGGAGCAAATGTGGCCCGGATACTATTCTTTTCTGTGGGGTCTACTGTTAAGAACATCCCCGGATAGTTCTCTACATCACTTTCCAGAATAGCTGCTTTTTTCCCATTTCCCAGATCTATCAGCAAAGGAACGATTGCCAGGGAATCTGTTGTCATTTCAGAGATCCGGATCTCATCATAAAAAGATTCAAAGGAATAGCTGTAACGTTCTCCACCCCGCATATCCTCTATGTAGGGAACATAGGCTTTGTGGTCGGCTGTAAACCGGAAATTCGCCTCTTCATCCAGAATGGTTAATTCTCCTTTCCGGTGGGTAATGAACCGGTAGGCTACCCCATCATTATAGGCCCGGAATTCCAGACTGTACTGCTGGTTAAACCGTAGCAATAGCTGGTTGTACTGGTCTGTCACCCGGCTTTTTTTGTAGAAAGGTGTTTCAAAAGAGCTGTCTATATAGTTTTGTGAGGTTTTGGATACGCGTGCCTTATGACCTAAAACTTCTCCATTAGAGAGGGTCATTGAAATAGAGGAGGGGTGGATTACTTCTGTATCCTCATGGTTTACCTGCCAGGTAACCACTTGTCCGGTTTCCACTTTCAGTTCTATTTTCCGGTCAGGGGAAAAAAGAGTATAGCTTTTTCCATTTTGTGCTCCACCGGAAAGAGTTGCAGTTGTAAAAATGCAGAAAAAGAAAATGATTGTACGTAGTTTTGTTCTCATACGGGAAGTCCTGGTTATGGATCTCTTTGATCAGACGATTATTCACCGCCTCGATCAGACGGATCTTATGACGGCTCACAGTAATAATATAATAGGTGCTTCGCTGTTGTCTTGCTTTGTATAAAGGACGAACATCGAAATGAGGTCCGACGATTGCCTCCTCTTTTACTGTAATGGGTAACTTAATGACAGCGGCAAAATTTTCATTGGCATACAACACCAGACTATCCAGATTGTGACTATGGTCAATCAGTTCCTGGGCTTTTTTATGTGATCCATAATCACTGCCACCTCTTTTTTATCCAGTTTCTCATGAAGCTGCTTCTCTACTTCTGTCACCTGATTTTTCAGATTGATACTATCCTGTTTATTATCAGGAGCTATGCGATGAGTAGGAATAATGACAGAAACAGCTATTTTTCCCTGTATATCCGCAGGCAACTTCTTTTTATGATGCACAACAAAATTATCAATTGCCTCATTTAAAGAAAGTTTTTCATATTTTTTCATTTGAGATTGATTTATAAGTAATTACCAGATCTTTCTTTTTTCCCTATAAAACAACCTCTCAAATAGAAATGTTCCGGAAGTAAAAGTGGGTATCTCAAAAGTTTCATCAATCTTTGAATAAGTTACTTTGACTGAGCTACAGATCGTAAGTCCGGAAGGCTTGCTTTCATTTTCCTGATTTAGTGTCAGGAGACCCATCATTTAGTCTTTTCGTTTAGCATAGATCAACTCATCTGTAAACTCACCGTTTTTAAAATAGGTTTTTTCCAGCCGGGCTTCCAGTCTAAAGCCGGCCTTCTCCAAAACCCGCTGGGAACGGGGATTGAGACCGAATGGACGGGCATATACCCGGGTTATATCAAACGTTTTAAAAGCATACTCCGTGATCAGGCGGATCGCTTCCGGCATAATACCTCTGCCCCAGTATTCTTCCGCTAAAAAATAACCGATCTCCGCATTCTTACAATAAATATCCTTTTGCAGCATAATACCAATAGAACCTACCGGATGATCATCCACAATAATCGCAAACAGACAGGGTATTTCCTCTTCCAAAGCCAGGCGAATAAAATTCCGGGCATCCTCCTCAGAATAGGGATGAGGAAACCCATCCGTAAGGAACCGGGCAATATTCGGATTATTTGCATAGTGGGCCAGATGTTTCACATCTTTCATCTCCCATCTCCTTAAATGAACATTCATTTTCTTTTGTTTTGATCAGACATTCTGTTTCTCCTATCCGGTTAAAACCTCGGATAAGGATCGTTGGATAAAAACAAAAATAAGAATAATCTCTCTATATTTATTATATAGATAATAGATGTATCATTCCTTATCCTCATATAATAAAAGAGATCCAGACAACAGATGAAGTATTGGAAAGATCAGAAAAGGACCTCTTGCCAGGTATGCTTTTTAGGTCTACATATCCATTAGACCGGAACGTAACTCCCTCTTCCTCCAGTAAAGCCCGTTGCTCCTGCCATCCGGGAGCTAACCTTCCCTGGCTATTGACCACACGGTGGCAAGGCAATTTCAGGGAGTCCGGGACATGCGACATCACACGCCCCACCTTTCTGGACCACTGAGGCTTTCCTGCCAAAGCTGCAATACGGCCATAGGTTACCACTTTACCGGCCGGGATTTCCCTGACGATAGAGTAGACGATCGTATCAAAATCCGGTTCACTCATCTCTTCTCAGATTT